>Ga0209515_10001092_pt1 | contig 46906 bp, 42 predicted proteins | sample Subgroupgradi54m_FD_187454 | JGI IMG/M metagenome (GOLD analysis project Ga0209515, IMG submission 187454) | Subsurface groundwater microbial communities from S. Glens Falls, New York, USA - GMW60B uncontaminated upgradient, 5.4 m (SPAdes)... ... | reverse complement strand
AGTGGAAAGACATTGGAAGTCAAAGCAACTTTAGCCCCCGCGCCAAACCAATAATGAATTTTCAAAAAAACGTTTCTCTTAAAAACTACAGCAGTTACAAAATCGGCGGGCCTGCAAAACTGTTTGTAGAAGTTGGTTCAACAGATGAGCTAAGAGAGATTCTGAAACAAGTCGCAGATACCCGGAGGGGCATTCAGAATGACAATGAGAAGGTTTTTATTTTGGGGGGAGGAACGAATTTGCTTATAAGCGATAGCGGTTTTGACGGATTAGTAATTCATAACAAAATTGAGGGAATTGAAAGAGAAAATAATAATTTGGTAGTAGGAAGCGGAGTATGCATCAAAGATCTTCTTGATTACTGCATAGATAATTCTTTGTCAGGTCTTGAATGGGCAGGAGGGCTTCCGGGAACTTTGGGTGGAGCTGTCCGAGGAAATGCAGGAGCATTCAAAGGAGAAACCAAGGATAATGTTTTAGAAATTCAAAGTCTGGATCTGCAAACCTTGGAGGAAAAAACAAGGAACAATACAGAGTGCTTGTTTAAATATCGCGATAGTATTTTTAAATCAGGCGAAGGCGCAAATGAATTTATTACACATGTTGTTTTGGGATTAATGATTGGAGATCAGGCAGAAATAAGGCAAAAAATTGCAGAGAAAATAGATTATCGGAATAATCGTCATCCCATGGATTATCCCAACATCGGAAGTACATTCAAAAATATTCCTCTGGATTTACTTTCACAAGGTTTACAGAAAGAATTTGCGCCCTTTGTCAAAACAGATCCATTCTTTGTTGTTCCAACTACAAAACTTTTAGCGCTTGCAGGTTTAAAAGGAAGAAGAGTAGGGGACGCAATGGTATCCGAAAAGCATCCAAACTTTATTATTAATCTTGGCAACGCGAAATCAGAAGATGTAAAATCCCTCATCGAAATTGCAAAAGAAGCCATTAGGCAGAAGTATGGAATAATGCTTGAGGAAGAAATCATCCACCTCTTGTAAAATCTGCTACAATAATTATAAATGGGAAATATTTTTCTGGAAATAACTGTTATTCTTTGCTTGGCTTCTGCATTATCATTTATTGCAAAAATATTAAAACAGCCTACAATTTTAGCCTATATTTTAACTGGCGTTCTTGTGGGACCACTGGGACTTTTCCATATTCAAAATCAGGATTTTTTTAAAGCATTGGCAGATTTGGGTATTACTTTTTTACTTTTTATTTTGGGTCTTGAAATTCGAGTCAGGGAGTTTCCTTCAGTTGGTATAACAGCTTTTGTTCTGTCAATTTTTCAAATTCTTGCTACTTTTGTGCTCGGTTTTGGCCTTTCCCTTTTCCTTAACTTTTCTTTAATAAGCAGTCTTTATATAAGCGTTGCGCTTTCTCTATCTTCAACAGTTATTGTAGTAAAGCTTATTTCCGACAAAAAAGATCTCCATAGTCTTTATGGAAAACTTTCCTTAGGAGTCCTTATTGTTCAGAATTTCTTTGCAATTGCTGTACTAATTTTATTATCCAGTTTTAATTCTAAAGAGGCAATTAGCGGACTGCAGCTTTTATTCACATTTTTTAAAGGAGCTTTTTTATTACTAACGCTTTGGTATTTAAGTATCAAGGTTTTCCCAAGGGTTATAGAAGCTCTTTCTGCATCTTCCGAAACTCTTTTTTTGGCTAGTATTGCTTGGGTTTTTTTATTATCTTTAATTGTTAGTTCTCCTTTTTTTGGATTTTCAATAGAAGTAGGAGGATTTTTAGCCGGACTTAGCCTTTCGAACTCTTTTGCTAATTATCAAATAATTGCCAAGGTAAAAATTCTGCGGGATTTTTTTATTGTTCTTTTTTTTGTTCTGCTCGGGCTTAAAATGAATTTTTCAGATGTTGTTGCGGCATTTTTTCCTGCCCTAGCACTTTCTGCTTTCGTTTTATTGATAAAGCCTTTTATTATAATGTTTCTTCTTCGTTTCATGGGTTTTAGAAAACGCACTTCATTTTTAACAGGAATTAGTCTTGGTCAGATATCTGAATTTTCTCCGATCATCATTTTTTTTGGCCTAAGACTGGGGCATATTCCCGGAAACATTATTTCTCTTATAACTTTAGTTAGTCTTTTCACTTTTACTTTCTCAACCTACAAAATTCTTAATGCAAATTGGCTGTATCTTAAGCTTGCCCCTTATCTTAATTTTCTGGAAAAAGGGGAGACACCGGCGGAACAATTAATTCATTCCGATAAGAAACTGACTGATTTCAAAGATCATGTAGTCTTAATTGGCGCAGATCAAATGGGCGAGTCGGTTTTGGATGCGCTCGTTGGAACAAATAAAGAAGTTATAGTTATTGATTTTGACCCTGCAATTGTTAAAAAACTCAAAAATAAAAATGTCCATAGGCTTTTTGGAGATATTTCAGACAGCGAAATTAAAAATCTTGCAAAAATTCATTCAGCGAGTCTTATTGTTTCAACAATTCCTGATGTAGAGGACAATTTGTTACTTCTTCGGGAACTTAAGCACAAAAAAAGCAAAGCAAGAGTTATTGTAACGGCTTTAGATTCCTCCGATGCGAAAGTCTTATATAGCGAGGGAGCAGATTATGTAGTTTTGCCTCATTTGGCAGGAGGAAGACAATTGGCAAAAATTATTGAAAAAGATTTGGACGAAATCTCTGACCTCAGAACAAAAGACCTCGCTTTTTTATGAAAAGGAATTGATGACGTCGTCAATTTCTCCATCCAGAAGAGTAGGTAAGTTATGCCAAGACTTATTAATTCTATGATCTGTTAATCTATCTTGGGGGAAGTTATAAGTTCTGATTTTTTCAGCTCTCATACCACGGCCGACCTGAGTGGATTTCAAAGAAGCAATTTCTTTGTTTTGTTTTTCCACTTCTGCCTCCCAAAGCTTAGACCTTAAAAGCTCCATTGCAATTTCTCTGTTTTGCGCCTGAAATCTTTCTGTTTGAGCAGTAACAATAATCCCGCTTGGTTTGTGTTTTAATCTTACGGCAGTTGAAACTTTGTTGACATTTTGCCCTCCATGGCCGCCTGCCCGGAATGCCTCAAATTCTATATCTTCAGGATTTATGTGGAGGTCAATATCTTCAAGTTCGGGCAAAACATACACAGTTGCAGTTGAAGTGTGAATTCGGCCGCGTTTTTCAGTGCTTGGTGTTCTTTGTACTCTATGGACTCCTGCTTCGAATTTAAAAGTTTTAAAAGGCGCGGGAGTTGATCCGCCAGCTGGCGGAGCGGAGATTTTTATAATTCCTTCACCAATTTGCTCAGTCTTAAATCCTTTAAGCTGCGCAAATCTCAAATACATTCTCAAAAGTTCTTCCCGCCACAATTTCGCTTCTTCTCCGCCCGCAGCTCCTTTTACCTCCATGATTACGTTTCTATCATCCAAAGAATCTCCAGAATCAGCGTCTTTACTAACTGTGTCTTCCAAAACTTTTTTTTGACCCTCCAAATCTGCAATTTCTTTTTCAGCCATTTCTTTCAATGCGGGATCCGAGAGAAGAGCACGGGCTTCTTCAATTTTTTTTGCGAGTGTCTGAATTTGGACAATTCTGTAATCGTACATATTTTTGCATTGTCATTCTGAAGGAGCAAAGCGACTGAAGAATCCCATGAAAATGTTTGACAAGAGGGGATCCTTCGCTTGCGCTCAGGATGACAAACGTTGTTATGGCTACTTTATTGCCATCAGCATTTCACGTAAAGTTTTGGGAGCTGTATCTTTTTGTTTTTGTTCATCCATCTTTTTGACTTTTTTAGTCAGGTATTGTTTGGCAATATTTTGCTTTGCCTGGAATTTCTGAATTCGGGACGCGCTATCTACAAATCTTTGCTCACCGGTATAGAATGGGTGGCATTTGTAGCACAATTCAACCCGGATCTCCTCCTGAGTTGAGCCCGTTGTGAATCTGTTGCCACAGGCACAAATAACCTGTGCTTGCTCAAAATATTGCGGATGAATGTTTGCTTTCATTACTATATATTTTATCAGGATAAGCCTTAAATTGCAATTAGCTGTGCCAAATGGTAGAATTTCTTTGTGCAAAAGGAAGCTGTAGTATCAAACCAAAACGAAGAAAACAAGATTTTTTTTAACAATCGGCTGTCACACATTCTTGAATTTAAAAGAATGGGAATGAAGCCAGTCGAGGCAGAATTAGCCTTTGATATTGTACTTGGAGAGGGCCCTACAGCTGAAGATATAAATATCATTTTAGAATATGCAATAAAGAATAGAAGGCTTAAGAAGTCCGATGTGCAGGACAAAAGACGTTCAGCTAAAAATGATGATTTGTCAACGGACGAGCGGAGAGATAGAGTACTTAAATTACTTATTACAAGAGAAATCATAACTGTAGAAAAAGTCAAAAAGCCTGAAGGGAAAGATGAATGGGAAGCTAGTGTTGCATCAAGGAACATAGACCAACCTTTAGCTATTGTGAAAAAACTTTTAAATCGCAAAGCGTCTTGGTCTTGGCCTTACGCTACGCAGATAGCAAAAATTGAAAATACTCCAACTAACAATCCAATTGTTGGATTTGCTCAAGAGCTGGCTGCTTTAGATGGTATGATTCCTAATACTGATTTATCAAAATATACTCAGCTTGTCGAAATAATCATACAGAGTGATATTGAGTTGCCAAATAAAGCATGTCTTATTGTGCTTGAGGCTTTTTTGAATGCGCAGCAAAATTCAGCCTTGCTTGATAAATATAAAGAATTACGAAACAAGTTTTTTAATAAAGAGACTGGAGATATTGGTGCGTCAAAAGAATTACAGATGCTTAATCTAGAAGATTTTATAGGTGAGAAGGCTAATAAGAAAAGTACTGGCGGTACAAAATCGTTTACCTTAATGGGTATTAATGATGGGAATCCAGTTCTTGATAATGTTTTTCTTTCGCGTGAAAGGGAAAGATCAAGAAAAAGAATTGCAGATTCTTTTTCCAAAGATAACCCAACAAAAAGAAGAAGTCATCGCACAGTGGAATTTAAAACATCCTATTGATGCCGCAAGTTAGTCAGCTTTTATCTTTTTCGGAACATCTTTTGATGTGATGGTAATTTGTTCGCGGGTTTTCATGTTTTTCAAAGTCACCATATTTTTTGAATCCTCATCCGGACCGATAATCACAACATAAGGAATTCCTTTTTGATCAGCATATTTAAGCTGTTTTTCCATTTTTGCATTTTCATCCAGATATACTTCTGTATTTATTCCTTTTTCCCGAAGAAACGATGCAGTTTCCAAAGATTTTTCCTTAAACTCCTGAGAAAAAATAGTAACAAGCACTTGGGTTATCTGTAAATTTTTTGGAAAAAGATTGAGTTCTTCCATTGCTTCCATTATTCTGTCGAATCCAAATGCAAAACCAACAGCAGGAATTTGTTTATTAGTAAACATTCCGATTAAATTATCATACCTTCCGCCCCCACAGACCGATCCCGCAGAATATTCTTCAATTTCAATCTCAAAAATCATTCCGGTATAATAGTTGAGACCTCTTGCAAGAGTAGGATCAAAATACACTTTATCCGCAACTCCCAAATCCTGCGCAATTCCCAAAATAAGCTCAATATCGGCACTTGGTTTTGAGCTTTTAACTTTATTTAAAATTTTTTCATCCAGACCTTTTTCTTTCAATTCCGCTATTACTTTTTCTTCTCCGATTTTTTTGAGCTTATCAATGATAATTATGGCTGCTTCGGGAATGCCTTCAAATAATTTTCTGTCTCCGACTCTTATTTTGTAATTTTTAAATCCCAACTCATCCAAGGCTTTTGCGGCAATTACAATAATTTCAGCGTCGGAAGCCGGGGAGCCTTGTCCAACCGTGTCTATATCGCATTGTAAAAATTCTCTATAACGGCCTTTTTGGGTATTTTCTGCGCGCCAAACATTCTGAATTTGATATCTCTTAAAAGGCATTGGAAGTTCATTTTGGTACTGAGCAACAACTCGGGCTAGGGGAACAGTTTGATCATAGCGGAGCGCAACTTTTCGCTTGCCGTTATCTTCAAATCTGTACATTAATTTATCGCCTTCATCCCCGTATTTTCCAAGCAAAATTTCCTCGTATTCCAAGGCTGGTGTTTCCAGAGGTTCAAAGCCATAGGACTCAAATACCTTTTTCAAGGTATTTATTACAAATTGCCGTTTTCTTGCCTCCTTGGGCAAAAAATCCCGAAACCCTTTTAAAGTCTGTGGTTTAATCATAAAATTTTCCTTTATATAATAACATACTTTGATATGATTTTGCTTATTTTGGCAATCAGTAATATAATACCATCGTTGGTATGAATAAGCTTGAACAAGAGACTACTTTAGAGCTCCCTTTGATTTCAAAAAAGACATCAAATGAGATGTTGAAAAAATGGTCTAGTCAATGTTGGCCAAGCGAGGGCAGAAAGTATATCACCCAGGATATTGTCAATAACGGTAAAGAGCTGCTTTTTGGACATAATGTCAATTGGATCGCAGCTTTAAGTAGTATAAGTGAGACACAGCACGAAACAACTATACGGTTGGGAGAGAAAGCGATAGCGGTAAATGGCTCTCGTTTCATTGGGGGATTTGCAGCTAGTGTTGGCTGGTCAATGGACGATCCTGAGAGTGTTTATCTAAGCGGAAAATATCTTGCAAATATGGCAAAGTTGGAAGATTTTAAAAGCAAAATGAGTGAGGTTGCTGTTGCTTACGGAATAAAGAGTCTTGGCGAAAATTCTGGCTTATATATAGAAATTCTCGATTTTTTACTTGAACTTCAAAAGGAAAAAAACAGAGATGAATCTATAAAAAATATTAAGGGTTCGTTGGGAGATAGAGATGTTCAAAAATCCTATAGAATGATGAGATCTCTCGTGGATGTTGTGAGTAAGCGAGGATTGGTTTTTTCCAGAACTACCAAGTCTTCAATCCTTACTCCACCAAATCCAGGAATATAGATACCTGGTTCGATTGAAAAAACCATTCCTTCTTTTAAGATATCTTTAGATTTTGGTGAAAGATGAGGGGCTTCATGAACATCGATTCCAATCCCGTGTCCCACGCTATGAGGTATTGTTTCGTAGCCTTTGGAAAGAATATAGTCGCGAGCCACTTTATCTACATTTTTCGCCATTGCATCATATATCGATATATCATGCAATGATTCAATTACTTTTTGTTGAGCAGCAAGAACTGTTTCGTACATTTTCTTTTGTTCGCTTGTTGGTTTGCCGAAAAAAACTGTTCGGGTCATGTCAGAGCAATAATTATTTAACTTAACACCGAAATCCAGAAGTACGAATTTGTCTTTGGTCGTTAGTCTTTTGTAGCTTGGTTGGTGGTGGGGAATGGCGGAATTTTTTCCAAATGCGACGATTGGCCTGAAAGAAATATCAGCCCCATGTTTTTTTATAAAAAATTCTATTTCAAAAGCCAGTTCCTTTTCCGAAACTCCGAGTTTAATCTTCTTCAAAATATAATCAAATGTTTTATCTCCAAGTCTGCACGCTTTTTTTATTTTTAAAATTTCCTCAGAAGACTTTATACTTCTTAAAGACTCAAGACTTTGATGATTCGAATCATCGAAGCGGGTTAGTAACTTTTTATGTTCTGAGAAGGTAATATTATTTCCTTCGAATCCTAGTTTTTTTATTTTGTGTTTGGTCTTAAGATTTTTTAAGGTTTCTTTTACAGAGTTTTTTGAAGAAATTTCTATTAATTTAAAATCTGGAATTAATGTTTTTGCAGACCCGATATATCTTCCATCAGCCAGAATATATTGAGCGTTTTTGGTTATAAGTAAAAATGCTTCGCGTTCTTCTTTGGAAAAACCGGAATACCCAGTTAAGTAAATTATATTGGGAACTGAAGAAATTAGTATTGCGTCTGATTTGTTTTTTGAAATTTTTTCTTTTAGTCTTGCAAGAGGAGTGATCATTTATTTAGCATTGAGTTTACTTTGGGACTTGGCGGAATTTCCGGGAAAAATATAATTCGTGTCGCTGTCATTCTATTCTTGTCTTTTGTATTTAATGCTCCTATAGCTATAATATTGTAGTTGTCTTTAATCTTGGAAAATCCCGACCTAACTGAGCCGTCTTTTGCTGTATATGAATTGCTTCGTGTTAGGCTCTCTACATCAATTGTAATTTGTTTGCCCTCTATTGTCGTAACACTTATCGAAAAATTTTCACTATCAACTTTTGCCACTCCGCCATGAATTATAAAAGGAATGGTTATTACATTAACAAATCTCGCCAGGATTCTACGCGATTCTTTGTTATAGAGTCCCAATATTCCAATGGTTGTATCTTTTGTAATGTCCGAGATGCCATATGTACCTTTGTTGGTGGGATTTGAAAATTTCGTAAGCTCGTCAACATCTACAAAACGGGTATTATTTTGCGAGTCGGTAACAGTAATTTGAGTATTTGTTACATCGAGCACTTTCCCTATTATCCCGCGCTTCTCAACCAATTTTAATTGCGCAACGCGAGACGCGATATTGGTTATTAATTGGTCTCTTAATTCTTGAGTTTTGTCAGCGGGAGTTGGAGCCGCAGCATAGGCAGGAGGCACAAGAGATAAGAAAAAAGCGATAAGTGATAAGATTAAAAAAGATTTTTTCATACTAACTCGTTCGACAAGCTCAGAGTTAATGCTGAGCAAAGTCGAAGCATTAAAATTCCTCCTGGGAATAAGTGACGGTTTTTTTGATTGTGGTGCTTTCTCCATTTGGTGCAATAGCTGTAATTTCTACAATGTTTTGACCATCATTAATTGATACGCTTGTAGAAAAATCGCCATTGGCTGATGGGGTAATTACATCTTCGAATGAATCAGTCATAACAATAACAACGGCGTTACCAGTTGATCTTCCTGATACAATCAAAATTTTACTTGTTACCACCTCTTCATCTTTTGGTCTATCAACAGTTAAGAAAATAGATGGGAGAGGAGTAGGAGAGGGGGACGCAAAAGAAATAGTCTTGGTATTGGAAGGAGTGATGGTTTTTGTTGCTTGGAAAAGATAAAATGTTACTCCTGCAACCAGAAGTCCAAAGAGAGTGGCAATGAAAGAAAGAATAAGTTTTTCTGTTTTCATCTTTGTGAAAACTGATGATACGATAAAAACCCGTACTTGTCAAGGCAAATTTCCTGTGATAGGATGTTGTGGTGGATATTGCAATTGTTGGTAAAAATAGCCTAAAAATTAAAGGAAAACAAATAACTTTTATTGTTGATCCGACACCTGACATGCCTAAAACTTCGGCTGATGCAATAATCCTTTTGAATGGAGTTAGTCCGCCAGCTGGCGGAAATATTGATACTTCGAAAGTGACCGATTCACGAATCACAATAAATGGTGCCGGAGGATACGAGGTCGGTGGAGTTAAAATTTCCACAGCAAAAACTCCAAAAGGAATTCTTTATAGTCTTTCGATAGACGATGTAAGCGTTATATTGGGATCTGCAACGGATGCAAAAATAGAAGGATTTAACGCATGTTCGGTCGCAGTAATAAATGCAGATAACGATTTTAACGAATCATTTGTAACAGCTTTGGAGCCAAAAATCACAGTATTGTATGGTGAGAAAAAGATAGAAGCTGCAAAAGCAATTGGAGCTGAAAACATTTCCTCAGTCTCAAAAATAACAATAACAAAAGATAAATTACCCGAGAAAATGGAAATTGTAGTGCTAGGGTAATTACGCATTGTCATTCTGAACGAAGTGAAGAATCCCATGGGATCCTTCGTTAGCACTCAGGATGACATTTTTAACCTATGGCAAATTTGAAGGTTCCTCCTCACAATGAAGAAGCAGAGCAGAGTGTTTTGGGAGCAATTCTTATAGATAAAGATGCAATTGCCACGGTTTCTTCAATTATTGCACCTTCTGATTTTTACAATCCTATTAACGCAGTTATATTTGGTGCAATGTTATCTTTGTACGAACAGAGGAAACCAATAGACATTCTAACGCTTCGTACAGCTCTTAAAAAAGATAAAAATTCCCAAAAAATTGAGTCGTCTTACCTGACGGAATTGGTAAATATAGTACCAACAGCGGCAAATATCGAACATTATGCAATCATAATTAAAGAAGTTGCAACAAAAAGAGCCTTAATTCAAGCAGGAGCTTTAATTACTGAAATGGGCTTTGTGGAAGATAAAGAGATTGACGCAATTTTGGACAAAGCGGAGTCATCTATTTTTGCAATTTCTCAAAAAAATTCTCTTCGTTCGTTTATTCCGCTCAAAGAAGCTCTCGCTGAAAGTTTTGACAGAATCGATGAACTTCATAAAAAAGGAGCGGGGCTTCGGGGCGTCAAAACCGGTTTTGTGGATTTGGACAATATGCTTTCCGGAATGCAGAAATCCAATTTACTCATTTTGGCAGCGCGTCCGGGACAGGGTAAAACAGCAATGATAGTAAATATTGCTCAGCATGCAGCGGTTATAGATAAAAATCCGGTTGCAATTTTTTCACTGGAAATGAGCAAGGAAGAGCTGGTGGATCGTTTGTTGGTAGGCCAAGCTGATGTTGATGCATGGAGAATAAAAACAGGGAGGCTCTCGGAAACAGATTTTACCAAGTTATCAAATGCAATGGGGGAATTGGCAGATGCGCCGATTTTTATAGATGATACACCGGGAATAACAATTTCTGAGATGAGGACAAAGGCAAGGCGGCTTCTCTTAGAACAAAATATCTCTCTTTTTATAGTTGATTATCTTCAGCTTGTTGATCCGGGCCGCCGATATGACAATAGAGTTCAGGAAGTATCCATTGTTTCACAGTCTTTGAAAAATCTGGCAAGAGAATTGAAAGTGCCTGTTCTGGCAGTTTCCCAATTGTCCCGAGCGGTGGAGCATAGAGGAGAAAGAAAGCCTCAGTTAGCAGATTTGCGAGAGTCAGGAGCCATAGAGCAGGACGCTGACGTTGTTATGTTTTTGTACCGCCCTGAAACAGAAATTACTCCAACCATACAGACAAAACTATTGATTGCCAAACACAGGAATGGCCCAATGGGGGAAGTAGATCTTATTTTCCGCGGCGACCGCATTAAATTCTACAGCGTTGATAAAAAAAGAGAGGAAGAATAATTCTTAGGTGTAATCGTAATACACCCCAAGGGTGTAGCCTCAGAGGATACTAATTTCTAAAAGGGTTGAAGTTTTGTTTTAATAGGTTTTGCATAGAAAGAAAAAGATTTGATTCATTCACAACAAGAAAATCCCATTTCGCCCATTCCCACCCTTCACATTTATGAGGCTCCATGTTTTTGACGATTCCACCAATGTAATCGCAGGTAAAAAATAATGTAACTCGGTGAGTTTTGGCTTGCGGATGGATATCGTTTGTGATCGCCTCAAGTTTAATATTTTTTACCTTTATTCCGACTTCCTCTATTATTTCACGGTTTATACACTCTTCAAAACTTTCTCCAAACTCAAGATGGCCGCCAGGAAAAGCCCATTCTCCATGACCAATAATATTTTTTCTCTTTCCGATTAAAACTTTACCGTTCTTTTTGACAATTGCAGCAGCTCCAATAAGTGGTCTGTCTAACATAATTTATTTTGCCAATTTCAAAACCGCATCAAGAGCAATAGCTCCAGCCGTGGACTATAAAAACTCGTTTAATCATGATCAAATTCACCCTGTTTTCTTCGATTATCGATTTGCTTTAATACTAAACGATATTCTTTATCTAAATCAACTTTATACCACCTTGCTATTCTGAAAAGTTCATATAATATGTCACAGATCGAGTCTGCAACTTCTGATTTCTTGCGCTTTTTTGATTTAAAACCTTCTTTTACCTGAATAGCATTTCCTAATTCTCCTACTTCTTCAACCATAGCCGCGAAATTATTATGGACTAGCCACTTCTTTTTCTTGGGCATTTTGGAGGCGACTTTTATGGTTTCTTTTATCGCTTGATTTAAGGTTAATGTTTTCATATTAAGTGCCGGGGGAGAGATTCGAACTCTCATGCCGTTGCCGGCACGGGTTTTTGAGACCCGCATGTCTACCATTTCATCACCTCGGCGGTTGCCTTTTGAGCTAGCTTATTATATACTGTCCCTTATGATACATTCAACTCCGTTCAGTATCATGGTGAGGAGACTCGAACCATGACACTTCAAGAAATTTATTCTCTTGGAATCCAAATGGGGATAAAAGCGGATCCCAGAGGCGAACAAGTTGTAAAAAAACTTCTTGTACAGCTTAAAAAAGAATACGAAGACCTTCCGGAGAAGAAAAAGAAATTTTTTGACAAAGAAAATTTTACTAATCCTTATTCCGACTCACGAATTCTATATGGGGCCCCAAGAAAAGAAATTAAAAAAGTTATGGCAGGAATCGATGCTGACGCTTCGGAAGTTTTACTTACGGATCGTCTTAATCATCCAACGACCGGCTCGGGATTGGGAATTGACCTTCTTATTTCCCATCATCCAAGCGGACATGCATTAGCAAGTCTAGATGAAGTTATGGATATCCAAGTTGATATGTTCGCCGCAGCCGGAGTGCCTGCAAATGTTGCCCATGCGCTTTTTGAAGAAAGAAAACAGGCAGTTAAAAGGCGAATTGGGCCAATTAATCATGGTCAATCGGTAGACGCTGCAAGGCTTTTGAATATCCCTCTTTTGGCGCTTCATACTATATGGGATAACTTAGGCCATCAATTTATGAAAAGGCATCTTGAGAAAAAAAATTTTGATACGGTTGGAGAAATATTGGAACATATCAACCTAATTCCGGAATTCATAGAGGCTATAAAGGGTAAATCAGGGCCAAGTATAGTTGCGGGAGGGGAAAAAAGCCGAGCCGGAAAAGTAATAGTTGGTTTTACAGGAGGCACTAATCCTTCAAAAGAACTTTATGTTGAAATGGCAAAGGCAGGGGTTGGAACATTAGTTGAGATGCATGTGCCGGAAGATGCAGTTTTGGAGCTTAGAAAATTGCATATTAACATTATTGATTGCGGGCATATGGCAGCTGATTCTGTTGGAGCAAATTTATTTTTAGATGAAATTGAGAAAAAGGGAATTAAAGTAGTACCGTGTTCCGGTCTCATCCGCATAAAACGCTAGATTAGAAAATATGGACTTTGCAAAAAATCTTCTTGGCGGAAATGATATTCTTCGCGTTCTTCGCATAAAACCCTTTTTTCTCATGATGCTCTCCGAATTTTTTTCCCAGCTCGCATTCAACATGCAGCATTTTGTTTTGATTTTTATAATTTATGGAGTTACTCATTCCAACACTGCAGTTTCCGGTATGATTCTTTCTTTTATGATTCCTGCTGTTTTATTTAGCGTTATTACAGGAGTTTATGTAGATAGATGGAACAAAAAGAAAGTTTTATTGTACGTACATTTGATTAGAGCAGGACTTCTTCTTCCATTTTTAATTCCCAATCTTCATCTTGGATTTATATATACACTAACTTTTTTAATTGCAGTTGCAACACAATTCTTTGTACCGGCAGAATCATCTATTATTCCAAGCCTTATTCCTAAAAAACTAATTATATCTGCAAATGCGGTATTTGCTTTTAGCATATATGGAAGTACGTTAATCGGTTATGTTTTTTCCGGACCGGCCCTTCTGTGGCTTGGGAGAACCAACACTATTGCTCTTTTAATATCTCTTTTTTTTGTCAGCGCTTTTTTTGTCGCCGCAATAAAAGTTAATAGTAAAAGTAAAGATCATCTTAAAAAAGGGAATTTAACTCTTGCGAAAGCAAATTATTCTGTTGCTAGGGAAGCAAGAGAAATATTTTCATTTATAAGAAAAGCCAAAAAAGTCATGCATGCGCTTTTCATGCTCACTATTGCTCAAGCTGTAATCTTTATGTTTGCAGTTCTGGCGCCTGGTTACGTCACGACAATACTTGAGGCGCCGCTGGAGAGCCTTTCCCTTATTCTTATTGCCCCTGCAGGTTTGGGTTTGGGGCTTGGAGCATTCCTTTTGGGCAGTGTTGGTAAAAGGTTCAAGCATAAATGGACGAGCGCCATCGGATTTATGGTCGTTGGAATTGTTTTCATTCTGCTGCCTTTAGCAAGCCGTGTTACGTCTCATGGATTTGTACAAGGATTGAATGCTTACCTTCCGCACTTTCTTGACATCAATATATTGCATATCATTGTCATTCTGGCTTTTATTATTGGTTTTGCGATTTCTCTTGTTTTTATTCCATCCAACGCTACTATTCAGATTGAAACTAGTGAGGCTATGCGGGGAAGAATGTACGGACTTCTCAGTTCTTTAATTGGCGCTGTTTCTTTTCTTCCGGTTGCACTCGCAGGAGGCTTAGCTGATTTGCTAGGTGTCGGAGCAGTTATTACAGGAGTTGGAGTCTTGATGGTTTTGTTAAGCGTTGTTTATCTTTTCATGATCAAATTCTAACCGCGTTAAACGCGGCTGTATATGCAGTTTTTTATTTTCGTTCTTCTTATTTGTCTTTTTGTTTTTCTTTATTGCGTCTATTTATTAGCCAATGATGATTTCATTTTTTTGCGTAGGGATGTAACAATGGAAAAACTTTTCAATATAATTTTTCTGGGGGGATTAATCAGTCTTTTCTTTGCAAGATTTTTCTACGGATTGAGCTATGCAAAGAATATTCTTTTAAATCCATTTGTATTTTTGCTTTTTCCTTATTTTCCGGGTTTATCTTTGCTTGGGGGAGTCATAGGAGTAGGAGTATTCTTTGGATTTTTAGCAACTCGTAAAAAAAATATACTTCCTCTTGGGAGAATGGCGGATTTTTTCTCAATTGCATTTTTAATCACACTGCCAGTAGGAATTCTTGGATATTTTATGTTGTCAGAGGATGGATCTGTGATTCGAACGGGAAGTCTGGTTATTACATACCTTATACTTTTTGTAGTTTTCCTAAGATTTCTTCTGCCTCAATTATTAAATGGAAAATTCAAGGAGGGGACAATCACGTTTTTATTTCTAATCTGTTTTTCTATAACAAGTCTTATCTCTAACCCTTTTCCCGCAATAAGTTTTATAGATTTCTTCAAAAACTTTGAGAATCTAATACTGATCGCAACACTTATTGGATCATTAATTTTACTTATAAAACAAGAAGATTTATTGTCAAAGATAAGGAGCTTAAAACTACACAGAAGGTCTTGATTCCGGTTTGGATTTTGTTTTTTCAGCGAACGTAATTATTTCGGCTATGATGTTCGTTATGCTAATTTTAGTGTCCTGATCAATTTTAGGATTTTCCAAAAAAGTTTTCAAGTATTTTAAACGCTCCTTCAGAAGTGATTCCTTTGCTCTTGCTTCTAATTCTCTGTCGTCTTTTTCTGCTGCAGCCTTAAATCCTCTCATCTTATCTAAAAGAGTTTCGTAATCATCATTTGTTTGCCTCTCTAATACTTTTGCTGCTACCCATTCTCTTTCACGCAGAGATCCTATTAACAAATGGATTGGGGTAATTTGTTTTTCTTGCTTTGCCTCAGTAACTGCTAACTCAATAACTTTTTTAGCCCCTAAGGTTAAACCATACTGTTTCTCGCCTTCTCTTACGCCACGTCCTATGAGAGATTCTGTTTCTTTTCTTATCTGCTCAGGAGACATCTGAAGTGCCTGAAGTAATTCTACTACGCTTTTATCTTTTAATAATCCCAAAAGAATATGGCCGGTGCCTATATAGATGTGATTAAGTCTTTGTGCTTCTTGTTGGGCAGCATTTGTGACCTTTCTTGATCTCTCTGAAAAATTCTCGAATCGACTTTGAGATTGTCCTAGCTCTGGTTGCCTTGCCATAATTGAAGACAATCATACTACAGGTATTTTGTAAAAGCAAATCTGGTATGATTGCTAAATGGATCCGAAGATTATTTTTGAAGACAAAGACTTGTTGGTTTTGGATAAGCCGGCGGGGATGATTGTTAATGAAGCAGATACTACGAAAGATTTGGTAACTGTTCAAGATTGGGTTGAGGAGCATTTAAAAATTCGAAGCACGAAGCACGAAATCCGAAACAAATCCGAAAATTCAAATGACCAAAATAGTTTCGAATTTCGAAATTCGGATTTCGATTTTAGGATCAGGGCTGGAATTGTTCATAGGTTGGATAAAGAGACTTCGGGAATTCTTTTGGTTGCGAAAACATTGTCAGCTTTTATTCATCTTCAAGCACAATTCAAAGAACGCAAAGTGCAGAAAACATATATAGCTCTGGCTCATGGAAAAATCCAGCCGGAAGAGGGAAAAATAGATGTTGCTGTTGGCAGACTTCCGTGGAATAGAAAAAGATTTGGAGTTTTGTCTGGAGGTAGGGAATCAGTTACTAAGTATAAAGTATTAAGTATTAAGTATTTAGTATCGGGGAAGAGTAGAGAGCCTTTAAGTTTGATAGAGCTTAGTCCTAAAACTGGGCGGACGCATCAAATAAGAGTTCATCTGCAATACATAAAACATCCGATTTTTTCCGACCCTTTGTACGGCGGGCGCAAAACATCCAGAAACGATAGAAAATTACTGCCCCGCGTTTTCCTCCACGCTTCCAAAATCTCCTTCTTCCACCCCAAAACAAATGAATTGGTAAATTTTGAGAGCCCATTACCTGCTGATTTAAGCCAGTTCTTGTTGACAATTAATTAAGCTTTGTAATATAATCTCGCCATGTTTAACTATATAGAAAAAGCAGGACAAGCTATTCAAATACAAGAACAAAAGCAGAAAGAGATAGCACAAGGCTCTAGGGAAATCTTTACTACAGCTATAGATATTTTAAGACTAAAAGGTAAACAAGGATATTTAGGTGATAATCCTTTCAGTAAATATACATATCTATCCCATTCCTCCAATTCGGCTGGACAAACTGTTTCAGTACTTATTGTGGCTGGGCATGATTTAGAAAAGGCTAAAAGTGTTCACATCGACATTAACGGGATAAACGAAAACTTAACTGTACGCAGAAGTATTAAAAAGGGACATGAGTTTTTTAATGGAGAGCTATCTCCTGGGAGTTGCGTTAGTATTGTGCCTAGTTATTTCACTGAGACTTATGGTAGTCTTATACCTAGTACTCCCACCAAAGGACCTAGAAAGAATCTTAATTTAGATGGTCTTAAAGGTTTTCTTGGTGCTATAAGGCAGGTTAAAAGCGAACTCTCCGTTTAAAATCGTTCTCTTTTCGATCTTCTATTGATTCCGTGCTCTAAAATTGATATTATTTCTAGTACTACTAATTCTGCTTTGCAGAAGGGGATGAAATTTTACTATGGGTAGCCTTGGAGGGTTTTATAAAGGAGAAAAGAAAAAGAAGAAAAAAGACTCAAAAAACATATCTTCTATTTCTACAGGCATGGGCGCGCCCACTTTTTCAATGCCCAAGATAATTGAAAAAAAACGTAAGGATTTCTAATGCTGCTATTGCTATGAAAAAGAAGAATGACTCATCGATTAGCAATACGAAAATTGCAATTATTTTTTTTATATTTCTTCTCTTTTTTCTTGGCATCTCTTTAATTTTTAAATTAATTTTGGTTGTTAGAGAGGGTAAATTTGATGATGGAAGGGTGTTCACTCTGAGTGTCTCAGACAAGAATAATCTTGAAGTAATATCGCTATCGGAAAGTGCAAAAAGTATTGTTGTTTTTAGGCTACAAAATATTAAACCCGAAGATGCAGGAAAGTTTTTAGAGATTCCAATGGATGGGTATATAAGCGCAACATCATTGGATTTTAATCAAAAAGTTGACCTTTTGTTTTTGAAATCTATACTTAACTACAGAAACGTTCAGACCAACTTGACAATTATAGATCTTTTAAAGCTTTTCGCTTTTGCAAGAACTGTTCCCGATAGCAGCTTAAATATAAAAAGTATTTCGCAGGATTTAAATAGTACGGAAGTGGACAAAATCGTCGGAAGGCTAGCCCACGACGAACTTATAGAAAAAGATAATGAAACAGTACAAATTATTAACGGAACTGATATTGGCGGGCTTGGAAATAGGCTAGCAAGGTTTATTACAAACATGGGAGGAAATGTTATAATTGTTGCGACATCGGATAAGCCTCAAAAAAGGTCCATAATATCATATATTGATAAAAAAACTTATACAGTAGAAAAGCTACATAAAATCCTAAAATACGATACAATTAAGGCCAGTGATAATGCGATTTCGGACATTACTATAGTAATAGGGGAGGATAAAATAAGCTCTGCCCCTTTTTAAGATATGAATATTTGGATTGTAATTATTGTAATTACTATTTTGGCGGTAATACTTTCTTTGATTTCGCTAAAGAATCTTCATAATAAATCTCATTTAAGCTCTGTCAAGAAAAAATTATCAAAAGGGCGAGTTATATTTCAGGATTCTTCCTCACCGTCAAAAGAATAATTTCTGTCTTCTTCGTCGTCTCTAATTTCTTTGAAATTTTTGATCCTTGTTTTGCCTTTTGATAATGCTAAATCCTGGTCAGGAGCCTGCAAGAAAGAAGGCTGATTTCTATATCTAGATGCTCTTTTTGTCTCCTTTATAAAAACAGAAACATTATGCTGGCTTGCTGATTTTATACAAGCTGTATATGCATTTCCGCCTTTTATAAGCTTGATAAGCCTTCGTCCTATGTCATCGGGCAATACTCCCAAATATTGTTTGTTCTGGTCTTGAATAAATATCTTCGATCTTTTTATGGCGGTTACAACGGGTTGACCTGTAGTCAAAAGAGCAATGGTTTTGGGCTGCGCTGTATTGACAAGGGAAATTATCTTTGTTTTCCCCGTTTCTTCAAGGAAAATGTTGTTTACATATTTAATAGAACTTGCGCTTTTCGCAATTTGCCGAGGACCTAGATCAGTTAGTTTTTTTATATTTCTTATGGCAATTTGATTGAGAATGTCTAACTTCAATACTTTTCTGTAGGTGGATTTTGCATCTTTTATCCTGCCTAAAATTGTAAGTGCGTAGGCTAAGCGATTGAGAGCGTCTATATCGTTTGGATTTTCATGTAGGAGAGCCTTATTAAGTGAAGTAGCGTCTTGCCATTCGCCCAAAAGCATTGCTTGGATCGCTTTATCTTTCAAAAGTGTCATTTTGCGGATAATTTCGTTAAAAAATAATACTACTTTTTATTGCAAAAGTCAATGGGAAAAAGTATAATTGTGAGATGTCTGGACATTCAAAATGGGCGACAATAAAAAGAGCAAAAGGCGCAGCAGATCTTAAAAGAGGTTTAACTTTTACCAAGATTTCCAACGCGATTACTATTGCAGTAAAAACCAGCGGGGGAATAACAGATCCCAACAGTAATTTTAAACTTCGTCTTGCTGTTGATGCGGCAAGGGCTGCCAACATGCCCAAGGATAATATTGAGAGGGCCCTTCGGCGAGCTCAGGGCAAGCTTGCGGGGGAAGTTGAGGAAGTGCTTTATGAAGGATTTGCCCCCGAAGGAATTAGCGTCATTATAGAGGCTGCAACTGACAATACTTTGAGGACGACAAGTGAGATAAAGAGCATATTCAACAAAGAGGGCGGAAATTTTGGTCAGCCGGGTTCTGTTGCCTATCAGTTTGAACAAAAAGGAGAAATCATTTTGGCAAAAGAAGGAAAGACACTCGATGAAGCATTTGAAATAGCTGCAGAAAGCGGAGCAGAAGATGTAGTTGATGCGGATGGATTTGTAGTTTATACAAAACCTTCAGATTTGGCAAAGGTGAGCGGAATACTTAAGGAAAAAGGATTTTCTGTAACGAGTGCCAGCTTAATAAGAAAACCGCTTATCTTAGTGCCGGTTGATGATTCCGCAAAAAAGGAGAAAGTTGTCAACTTTCTGCAAAAATTGGAGGATTTAGATGATGTTCAAAAAGTTTATTCAAATCTGGCTTAGAAGGTTTTCAAGAAAGAAAAACTACCTTTTTGATATCTCAAAAAGACAAAAATTTATAATTAGCGTTGGGATTTTGTCTTTGGCATTGTTTTTCTCGGAACAGTTATTCGGGAAAGGGGGAATATATATTGCGATCCTTCTTTCTGTCTTTACAGATCTTTTTGTTTTTTGGTCGGAAAGAGCGGATTTAAAAGATAATTTTTCCCCTCAAATTTTTATTCTGCCTTTGCTCTACACTTTGGCTTGCGCTTTGTTTTATTTTTTGGTCCCGGTCAGATTTATCACGAGAGTAGGGATGACCTCTTTATACGCATTGGGATTGTACTCGCTTTTGCTTTCCGAAAATATATTTATAGTTTCCTCTATCAGAACAATTGCTCTTTTGTCCTCGGCCCGCACGGTTTCTTTTATGATAACTTTACTTTCTTATTTTTTCTTATCTAATGTTGTTTTTTCTTTACATTTTAATATTGCTATAACACTGTTTCTTGTATTTGCTTTTTCTTTTCCTCTCGTACTTCATTCTATCTGGACACACACTCTGGAAAGCAATTTTCGTTCAAACGTAGAATGGATATCGTTAATTGCAGTATGTCTTGTTGAGACTGCTTTTGCTTTGTGGTTTTGGCCAACATCTCCAACCATAATTGCGCTTTTTCTAACTGGTCTTTTTTATATTCTTGTTGGGATATCTCAGGTGTGGCTGGATAAAAGGCTTTTTGGAAGCGTTATGTGGGAATATATTTGGGTAGCTGTATTAGTTTTTTTGGTGTTTGTAACATTCAGTTTGAGGTCATCTTAAAATTTATACTAGGTAGAGAAGAGGGAAGTGGGATGGTTTTTTAGCTTCAGATGATATAGTTTGATATAGCTAGTTGCAATATTATAGGACGCTTCGGCAAGCTCAGCACAAGCTTTAGTTTACACTGAGCGAAGCGAAATGTGGATAACTTTTCACAGGATTATGCGGGAATTTTCACGAGGGTGCGCGTTTGCTTCAGCGGGGTCCTGCCTCAACTTTCCCTCCCACCAGTGCTCCTTCGACTTCGCTCAGATGCGCGCTGTTGGGATCCCTTCCTGTTGAGTCACCCCGCTTACGCTCTTCTCTTCTTACAAATAGTTTGTGAGATAAAGCTATTCAGCATCTTAGATTTTAGCCTTGAAATTAATAGTTTAGATTGGTAAGGCAAGCTAATACGAAAAAAATACGAATGCTTCCGCCAGCCGGCGGATTGCATGTTTCTGAAGCTAAAATCGTTAGTTTAGAAGTCTTTTACAATCTAAATTACGACGCGTCCAGATATGGGGAGCGGAGAGGGGCGGTTTAAATGATTAAGGATTAAGGATTAATGATTAAAGATCCGAAGACGGAGAGAACAGGACGGCAAATCGGAGGGAGGAGTATGTGTATATTCTCTTTCAGGTTTTTATCCAAACGGAAAATTTATATGTTTAAGCACAGGAAGAGGAGAAAGTGATTACGTCGTACAATATAACTTTTACGACACCAGCCAAGTTCAATTCTTCAGAGAAGTGGTTTAGAACGCTTAAATTTTTGAGACATATTTGACGTTATTTCAATTAGTGTCTCTTCTTCTTGGTCATTATTCTCTAAAATTTACTGACCCTAAAATTTGATACACTTCCCTACTATAGGTTACCTATTTATTAGTTATTTTGAAGCTGAAACGAGGCTAAAATTAAAATTTTATGATCTTCCTTATTATTAGTGCTCAAAGAGGAGTCCTATTCCATAGCCAATGGCTGCTGCGCCCATGCCAATAATTGCTATTTCCAAACCGCTTTTGATTGGAGATCCTACATAAACTTTTGCTTTATAAAATCCTACAGCAAACAGTGTTAGAGCTGATATTATTATCGAAATTATAACAGATTCATTGATCGGCAAAAAGAAAAACGGAATAAGAGGAATTAGAGAGCCAATTAGAGCAGAAACTCCAACAGTTGAAGAGCCGGTTAGAACTCTTTTGGTTTTCATAGGCGCAAGACCGTGGCCTTCGCGCATTATGGTTGTGAGCCAAACATGTTTGTCGCTGGTTATTTTGTCTGTGATGGTATTTAAAATTTCATTAGAAAATCCTTTTTCTTTATAGATTTCATAGACTTTTTGTTTTTGAAATTTAGGATTATTTTCAATTTGTCTTTTTTCTTTGGCCAATTCCGATTCATAATGGCTTTTGTCAGCCATTTTGGATGTGTAAGCAACAGCAGCCATAGAAATGCTCTCCGCAAAAGTCGCAGCCAGGCCTCCAGCCAATATGATAGATGTGGAATGGCTTGCGGCGGCAACTCCAAGTATCACTCCTAAGACATTGACCAATCCATCTTGTCCGCCCAAAATAACTTCAGATAAAGACGCGATTTTTGACGCTTTGTGCGTTTCTGTTTTGTTTTCTGGATCCATAGTGCAATCATAGCAAATCCTAACGGCAATTGACAAATTTTTTACCGCGTCGCATAATAAATTAGATGAACAGTACACTGCCTACGGTAATAACACACATTTCCCGCTTAATCGATGAGTTCCTCGAGTATCTTGAGATTGAAAAAAATTGTTCCAAATTAACAATTCGGGACTATCGGCATTACTTGGAAATTTTCAATATTTGGTTTACGCAAAACATGCCTTTAAAAACCATTGCTGATCTGGATTTGGTATCAGTTCGAAAATATAGAGTCTTTCTGGCAAATCGAGCGGATGCAAAAGGACTGACCTTAAAACGTGTCACGCAAAACTATTATGTTATAGCTCTTCGATCATTCCTACGTTTTCTAATTAAAAATGATCATACAACTTTGGAGCCTTCAAAAATTGATTTGCCAAAAACAGAAAGTAGATCGTTAAAGTTTTTGGAACGCGAGCATATAGATAGATTAGTCACTTCTATTGACACTTCCAAAGAAGATGGTATTAGAGACCGCGCAATTTTTGAACTTCTTTTCTCAACAGGTCTTCGTGTGTCCGAACTGGTCAGTCTTAATCATAATCAGATAAATCTTGAAAGACGTGAGTTTGGAGTAATTGGAAAAGGAGGACGGGCGCGGGTGGTTTTTGTTTCAGACCGCGCAGAAGAATGGGTTACGAGGTATTTAAAAGAGAGGAAGGATAATTTCAAACCTTTGTTTATTCGCTATTCAGGAAGAATCATAGAGGAAGATAATGGAGAAAAAATGAGATTAACTGCTCGAAGCATTGAAAGAATAGTGAAAAAATATGTCCGGCTTGCGCGCTTGCCAGTGGATGCAACTGTTCATACTCTTCGTCACTCATTCGCAACAGACCTTTTGACAAACGGAGCAGATCTGAGATCTGTTCAGGAAATGCTTGGACACAAAAACATCGCAACCACCCAAATCTACACCCATGTCACAAATAAACAATTGCGGGATGTACATAAGTCCTTCCATTCGGGAAATAAGTAGTTTAGGGTTTAATAATTTGTCCTGCGCCTGGTTTGGCGAGGATTTTACCGTTTTCAAAAACTTTTTTTCCGCGGATGAAAACTCTCACAACTTTTCCCTTAACTTTCCTGCCATCAAAGGGAGACCAGCCACACTTCGTGTGTAATTTAGAATTCAGAATTAAGAATTCAGAATTAAGATTAACTTCGATGTAAGTTTGCTTATCAACTTTGATTCCAAAAATATCCTTTGGACCTTGATGACAAAGCCGTATCACATCATTTATAGTTAATCGTTTTTCGGAAACAGCGGTAAGAAGAAGAGGCAAAGTTGTTTCAAGCCCGGGAACGCCAAATGGAACGTTTAAAGCTCGGGGTCCTGCCTCAACTTTCCCTCCCACCAGTGCTCCTTGGGTTTCGCCAAGATGCGCGCTGTTGGGAGCCCTTCCTGTCGTGTCACCCCTCGCTTGTCCTGTTTTCTCTTCTATTGCATGAGGAGCGTGGTCGGATTCGATAACATCAATAAATTTTAAATTCTTCCACAAAAAATCCTGATTTTCTTTACTTTGTAATGGCGGTTTCATTTTTCCATACGGACCTAGACGTTTAACGTCGTTTTCAGTCAAAAATAAATGATGCGGAGTAACTCCGCAAGTTATTTTCAAACCTTCTCTTTTCGCTTTTATAATTTGTTTTAAATCTTCGGTGGTGCTTATGTGGCATACATGAACTTTGTTTTTTAATTTTTTTACTAATTTAATTACAGCATACAACATATTATCTTCGGCATGAACAAGAATTGGTTTTTTGTATAGTCTATTACTATGTAGTGATATACCCCATGCTGTAAATATGGTTTCTAATTTTTCTTTGTTAATCAAGAAATTTCCGGTTGTCTGGTTTAGGTAAAGTTTTAAACCAAGAACTTTATCTTTTACTTTTTTAAATTGATCAAGGTTATCCCCCAGTGAGCCGAAGTGAAAACCAACATCACAGACAATTTTTGCTTTAGCAATTTTTATTTTTTCATTTAGTTTTTTAAAAGTCGTGATAGGATTTTTATTATTAGGCATGTCCAAAATTGTGGTAAAACCCCCAGCCAAGGCAGCACAAGTCCCGGTATAAAAGTCTTCTTTATTTGTCTGTTCCGGATCTCGCAAATGAACATGCGGATCAATAAGTCCGGGTAAAATTAATTTAGACATATTCGCTCCAAGATTTAATTTTTAAATCGTCTGGTTTTATGGAAGTTATTGCTTTTACAAAAAGAGCGGCTTTTTGTAGATTTGTGAAAAGAGGAATATTATAATCAATGGCAAACCGGCGTATTTGATAATCATCGTCAATGTTTTTCTTGACATGAGAATCGACTATGTTAATTGCCAGATCAATTTTCTTTTGTTGGAAATATTCCAAAACATTCGGAGATTTATTTTCGTGAATCTTATAAAGAGTTTTTGTCTTGACTCCCTGCCTTTCCAAAAAATCGGCGGTTTTTTCCGATGCATACAAAGGAAGATTAAGAGTTGTTAAAATTTTTGAGCTTTCCAAAAAGCGCGCTTTATTTTCTTCGGCTCCAAGGCTTATGAATATTCCTTTTTTGGGAATTTTTTCTCCGACCGCAATCTGTCCTTTTAAAAATGCTTCTTCCAGATTTTCGCCAAAACATGCAACTTCTCCGGTTGATCCCATCTCCACATGCAGCATCGGATCTGCTCCTGTTAGCCTGGCAAAGGAGAATTGCGCGACTTTTACAGCGACAAAACTAATTGGAGGTACTGAAATTTTTGGAATCTTTTTGCTAAACAACGCATCAACAGTCAATTTTGCAAAATCAACTCCTGTCACTTTTGAGATAAAAGGAAAGGTTCGTGAGGATCTCAAATTTATTTCTATGACCTGAACAACATTATCTTTCGCCAAAAATTGAATGTTAAAAGGTCCTGTTATTTTCAAAGCTTTTGCTAACTTTCTTCCAATTTCTTCAATCTTTCTTTTTGTCTCAACGTAGAGTCTTTGCGGAGGAAGTACTATTGATGCGTCGCCGGAATGAACGCCCGCATTTTCTACGTGTTCGGAGATTACAAATACTTTCATATCTCCAAATTGCGCAACCGCGTCAAGCTCGATTTCCTTTGCTTTTTCTATAAATTTAGATATGGTCAAAGGATACTCAGAGGAAACAAGAGTCGCCTCTTGAATGTAGCGCGTCAATTCTTCTTTGTTGTGGCAGATTCTCATCATAGTTCCTGACAATACGTAAGATGGACGAAGAAGAACCGGATAGCTGACCTTATCACAGAATTTAATTGCTTCTTTGGTGTTTGAGACCTTCTCCCAGGAAGGCTGAATGATGCCTAAAGTATCCATAAGGCGGGAGAACTTGCTTCGGTCTTCTGCTTTATCAATCGAAGTTGGGTGAGTGCCAAGTACGCGGGAGCCGTAGGACGAGAGCGATTGGGCTCGGTTGTTGGGTGTTTGCCCGCCAACTGAGATGATTACTCCAAATGGATTCTCAAAATCGTAGATATCTGTGATACGTTCAAAAGTAAGTTCCTCAAAATAAAGCCTATCTGCAATGTCGTAATCGGTTGAGACGGTCTCGGGATTGCAGTTGATAATAATTGATTTTTTTTTGTAGTTTTTTAGAGACAAAGCTGTATTGACGCATGTCCAGTCAAATTCTACAGAAGAACCAATTCTATAGGGTCCAGAACCTAGAACAATAACGCCGTCTTTTTTGATTGGAGCAACATCATTATGATTGCCGTTGTAAGTAAGGTATAGGTAGTTGGTTTTTGCTTCAAATTCACCTGCCAATGTATCAATCTGGAAAACAGATGGAATTATTTTGTATTTTTTCCGAAGTTTTCTTATTTCAAGTCCTTTTGTATTTGTGAGTTGTCCTATCCTTTTGTCCGAGAAGCCAAGCTTTTTGAGAGACAAAAGCGCTTCATGTGTTAGTTTCTTTATATTCTTTGAAACTTTAGATTCGTGGACCACTATATTTTTGATCCTTTCTAGAAACCACGGATCAATTCCAGTAAGGTTATAAATTTCGGAAACTTCCATTTTTTCTTTGATGGCGCGTGCCAAAGCAAACATGCGCTTTGGAGTTGGAATTTTGAGACTTTCGATCAGGGTTTTTCCATTTTTCAAAAGTACCTGACTTGTTGCTCCTTCAAAATCCAAATCGAGCATCCTAATTGCTTTCTGATAGCTTTCCTCAAAAGTTCTTCCAATTCCCATTACTTCTCCGACAGACTTCATGCTGCTTCCAATTTTTTCCTCAGCCCCTTTGAATTTTTCAATATCCCAGCGGGGAATTTTTACAACAATATAGTCTAAAGCCGGCTCAAAACACGACTGGGTTTTTTGAGTAACTTTATTTTTTATATCTGTCAAATTTTTTCCCAGAGCAAGCTTTGCTGCGACGTACGCTAAAGGATACCCGGTTGCTTTGGAGGCAAGAGCTGAGCTTCTGGAAAGACGAGCATTGACTTCGATGACATAATATTCAAATTTTGAAAATGGTTTTAAAGCAAACTGAACATTACATTCTCCCACAATCTTAAGACTTCTCACAATTTTTATTGCAGCTTCTCTCAAATGGTGATACTCAAAATTATTAAGAGTTTGACTTGGGGCGACAACAATTGATTCTCCTGTATGAATTCCCAAAGGATCCATGTTCTCCATGTTGCAAACAGTAATGCAGTTGTCAAATTTATCTCTTACAACTTCGTATTCAATTTCTTTATAATGGTGCAAATATTGCTCAACTAAAATTTGCGGGACAAAAGAAAAAGCGTGTTTGGCTATTTCTGCAAGCTCAATCATATTACTTGCAATGCCTGATCCTTGTCCGCCAAGTGCAAATCCTGCTCTTATCATGATTGGGAATTTCATTTTACTGGCAATTTTTTCTGCCTCCTTGAGACTTCTTGCAGCGGAGCTTTTTGGAGTCGGTATATTTATTTTTCGAAGATGATCTGCAAATTTTTTCCTATCTTCAGTAAGTATAATTCCCAAAATGGGAGTTCCCAAAATTTCTACATTATATCTTTTTAAAACACCTTTTCTGTGTAATTCTATTCCGCAGTTTAGAGCAGTTTGTCCTCCAAAAGAAAGAAGAATTCCGTCAGGTTTTTCTTTAGCAATTATTTTTTCAACAAAAAAAGCATTCACAGGCAAAAAATAAACGTCATCTGCTAAAAATTTGGATGTCTGAATAGTTGCAATATTAGGATTAACCAAAATTGTTTTTATTCCTTCTTCTTTGAGAGCTTTGATTGCCTGAGATCCGGAATAGTCGAATTCTCCTGCCTCTCCTATCTTGAGAGCGCCAGAACCAAGGACTAGTACTTTCTTTATATTTTTCATATTTATCTCGATGTCATGTTGAGCGAAGCGAAACATCTCACGAGATCCTTCACTTCGTTCAGGATGACATTACTTTAATCTTTCCAGGAAGTAATCAAAAATCCAGTCGGTATCTACAGGACCCGGATTTGCTTCAGGGTGAAATTGAACCGACATGAAAGGAAGTTTGTTATGAATTATTCCTTCATTCGATCCGTCGTTTGCATTTGTGAACCAAGTCTTAAATCCTTTTGGAATTTTGGATACTTCAAAGCCGTGATTTTGGGTTGTGATGTAACATCTGTTGGATCCAGCCAAAAGACAAGGCTGATTTTGACTTCTATGTCCGAATTTTAGCTTTTGAGTGTCTCCTCCTCCCGCAAGTGCAAGCAATTGATTGCCAAGACAAACTCCAAGAATGGGAATTTTTTGAGACAAAGCTTTTCTAATATTTAAAATTGTCTTGTCAGCTTTTTTTGGATCTCCAGGGCCATTTGAAATAACAACTGCGTCAAATTTGATTACACCCTTGGGGTGTTTTACGATTGCACCTTCGGATATTTGAGCAAAAGGATCAAAGTCCCATGGAACAGTAATTACAGTTAATCCTCTTTTGAAAAGACACCTTTGTATATTTTGTTTCGCCCCGCAATCAATAAGTAGTATTGTTTTTTTGCCTCCGCCGCCCGGCGGATCCTGTTTTAGAATTTTTTTTGTTGAAACTTGAGAGACCAAATTATCATCGTCGGGATTATAAAATTTGATATCTTTTCCAAACAAAATTTTTCCAAGCATTGTTCCTTTGACTCTAATTTTTTGGGTTAAAAGTCTTGTGTCAGAAATTTCAAGTCCCGGAATATTTTCTTTTTTGAGCCACTGCGAAAGGGTCATTTTACTTTGGAAGTGAGACGGAGTATCAATATAATTTGAGACAATTAATCCCGCGACTTTGATGCCCGAAGACTCCCAATATTTTTTATCCGGTACGCCATAATTGCCAATCAGAGGATAAGTTAAAATTAAAATTTGTCCTTTGTAAGAGGGATCGGTCAGGCTTTCTGGATATCCGGTCATTCCGGTTGAGAAAACCACTTCTCCAGCCGTTTCCAGTTCTTTGCCAAAACTTTTTCCTTCAAATGAAGATCCATCTTCCAAAACCAACTTCCCCACTATATTTTTCCTCCTAAGACAAGAGCAATTAGCGCCATTCGGACATAAAGTCCATTTCTAATTTGGGTTGTTAAATATACAGCGCGTTTATCATTGTCAATTTTTGTATCTATCTCCCCCACTCTTGGCAAAGGATGCATAAAGATTGTGTTTTTACCTGCGCAAGTATCAATGAGTTCTTTATTCAAAATAAAACTATTTTTTACTCTTTCATAAGATTTGAGATTTTTAAATCTCTCTTTTTGCGTTCTGGTCCAATACCAAAAGTGAGCATTTTTTGGCATGTCTTTAACGTTTTCTATTTCTACGAGTTTTATTCCTCTTTTTGAAAAATTAGAATAATCTTTTTTGGAAAGTTTTAGTTCTTTTGAGGAAAGTAAGTGAAGAGTATTTTTTTTGAAAAGAGACAAGCCTCTGATGAGAGAATGAATGGTTCTCCCATTAAGCATATCTCCTGCCATAACGCCAGTCAAATTATCTAGTCTTCTGTGTTTTTCAAAAATAGTATATAGATCAAGAAGTGCTTGAGTTGGGTGTTCTCCTTTTCCATCACCGGCATTTACTACGGGAACTAGTTTTGCTATTTCTGCTGCATTAAACGCACTTCCCATTGTTGGATGACGAAGAATAATTCCATCAGAATAAGCTTCAAAAACTCTAATTGTATCTTCGAACGTTTCACCTTTTGCGATAGATGAAAATTCTTGAGGATTCTGTATCTCAACAGTTTGTCCTCCTAACTGTTTTACTGCTGTTGAGAATGACCCGAAAGTTCTACTTGATGGTTCATAAAAAAGAAGAACTACAATTTTACCTGCAATAACTTTGGAAGGTAATGCTTTTAAAGCAATAGCTCTCATTTTTGGAACGAGGTAAAAAAGAATTTTTAAATCTTTGGAAGTAAATTGATCAAGAGAGATGATATCTTTTCCCTTAAATTTTCCGTCTATACTTTGGATGGAGTTTGTCTGCATTCTGGGATTAAACTCTAACAAAGATATTAAGTCCTGTCAACGTCTAAAATTTTCACAAGCTGTGATAAGATTTTTCAGTAACATTGCTACGTTAACCGGGCCGACTCCGCCTGGAGTCGGAGTATAAAATGAAGCTATATTTTTTATTTCTTCTTCGTTATAATCTCCATGAAGTTTGCCATCAGATCCTTTGTGCAATCCGATACTAATAAGAATTACACCCTTTTTTAGCATGTTGGGTTTTACAACATTTGATTTCCCAACAGCGGAAATAATAATATCAGCATTTTTGGTTAAGTTTTCAGGATTTTCTGTTTTACTATCAACTACAGTTGGATTAATGCCCATTTTTTTTATTGCTTGAATAATTGGTTCTCCTCCAGTCTTCCCTTTTCCAATGACAGCGATTTTTTTTGTTTGAAATGAATATGGTTTTAAAATTTCCAATACTGCTTGCGCAATAGGTGGCTGGAATTTGGAATTTAAATGAAACCCGTCGACATCCTTTCGAGGAGTTATAGCATTCACAATTTTTTCTTGGTCGATATGGGAAGAGAACGGCTGCTGGGCAATAATTCCGTGGATATTGTTATTATTATTGAACTTTTGGATTGTTCGAAGAAGAGTAGACGTTGATGTATTGGAGGGAAAATTTTTAATTGTTGTTTTGACTCCTATCAATTCTGCTTTTATCTTTTTTTGATTGACATATGCGACAGATGCGGGATCGTTGCCAATTAAAATAATTGCAAGATGTGGAGTTTTGCCTAGTTTTTGAATTTTAAGCTTTAGCTCATCGAGGATTTTTTGGGCAATCTGTTTACCGTCAATTTTCATTTTTAAACGTTGTCATCCTGAGCTTTAGCGAAGGATCCCACTGAGATTCTTCACTTCGTTCAGAATGACATGTATTTTTTCATTCTTCAACACAGGTTGCGGAAGTGACTCTGTCTGTTGAATTTGAAAATCTCATAAGTTTTACTCCCTGCGTATTTCTTGAGTGCCTTGGAATTGAAGAGAGCTCCAGTTTTACAACCTGTCCGCGGCGGGAAGTCATAATAAGGGTTTTGTAATTTAGAGGAATAACTTGCGCAAATGCGACTTTTCCTGTTTTGGGAGTCACTTTGGCCACTTTTACTCCCTGCCCTCCCCTACTTTGCCCCCTGAATTGACCAACAGGGGTTTTTTTACCAAGTCCGTTTTCCATGATTGTTATAAGATCTGTTTTGTCATCTTTTTTAATGACATCCATACTTATGACTTCATCGGTAGTTTGTAGTTTGATTCCTCTTACTCCTCTCGTGCTTCGTCCAAGCGGTCTTACTGATTTTTCTGAAAATCTAATGGCTTTTCCATCCCGACTGGTCAGAATAACTTCATTATTTCCTTCGGTTAATGCGCTCCAAACCAGTTCATCACCCTTGTCAAGCTTTATCGCAAGAATTCCATTTCTTCGAATATTTTCAAATTCTGAAAGAGCTGTTTTTTTAACAGTTCCGTTTTTCGTAGAAAGAAAGACGTACTTAAATGTTTCCTCTTCAATGCCTTTTTTTCCAACTTTGTAATTAATAAAGGACTCGACTTTTTCATTCTGCTCTACGTTAATAAGATTTACAACTGCAGTGCCCTTGCTTGTTCTTTGAGATTCGGCTATTTCGAAGGCTCTTAACTGATAAACCTTTCCGCGATTGGTAAAGAACAAAATATTATCGTGAGTTTGAGCATAACGAATGTTCAAAATTCCATCTTCTTCCTTTGTAGTCATTCCCCTGACTCCTTTTCCGCCTCGATGCTGAACCCTAAAGCTATTCAGACTCTGGCGTTTGATGTATCCCGTATCGGTAATGGTAATTACTGTTGGTTCGTTTGGAATCAAATCTTCTTCTGAAAACTCTCCGACTTTGCTTTTGTATACTTTGGTTCTTCTAGGATCTGCAAATTTTTCTTTAAGTACTTTTAATTCTTCTTTTATAACGCTTAATATTTTCTCGGGGTGAGACAATAAATCCTCAAGATACTCAATTGTTTCTTTTACCATAATAAGCTCATCCTCTATTTTTTGTCTTTCTAAGGCGGCAAGACGCCTCAGCTGCATGTCCAAAATTGCAGTTGCCTGAATATCGCTTAATTTAAACTCTGTCATCAAGTTTTGCTTGGCATCTTCCTGAGTTTTGGACTCTCGAATGGTTTTAATTACTGCGTCAATATGATCAACGGCAATTTTCAAACCTTGCAAAATATGAAGCCTTGCTTTGGCTTGTCTTAATTCAAATTCAGATCTTTTAGTAACCACAAAATATCTGTGTTTTAAATATTCCTCAAGAATTGTTTTAAGATTTAGTGTCTGTGGTGTGCCGTTGACAAGAGCAACAATATTTGCCGGGAAACTTGTCTGAAGGCTTGTATGTTTAAATAAATTATTTAAAACTTTTTTTGGCGTAGTATCTCTTTTTAGCTCTACAACAACTCTTGTCCCATGTCTGTCTGACTCATCACGTAAATCGGAAATTCCTTCAATCTTTTTCTCGCGCGCCAATTCCGCAATGCGGGCAACCATAAGAGCTTTATTTACCTGATATGGAAGTTCTGTAATAATAATTGCGGATTTTCCCTGACCTATGTCTTCAATTTCTGCTTTACCTCTTATAATTACTTTTCCCCGTCCTGTCGTATAAACATTTTTAATCTCATTGAAATCATAAATTGCCCCTGCTGTTGGGAAATCAGGGCCTTTAATAAATTCCAAAAGGTCATCAACAGTAACGTTGCTTGTTAAAGAAAAGCCTTTGCCCGGAGCTGTTGTTTTTGTTTTTCCGATCATAAAAGTTATGGCATCAATCAGTTCTCCAAGATTATGCGGTGGAATTTTAGTTGCCATACCAACAGCAATTCCCTCGCTCCCCATCAAAAGAAGATTCGGAAGTTTTGCAGGAAGGAAAACCGGCTCTTGAAGTGTTGCATCAAAATTAGGAATATAACTTACAGTTTCTTTGTCCAAATCGAGAAGCATTTCCCCTGTAATTGCGGCAAGCCTAGCTTCTGTGTAACGCATTGCAGCCGGCGGATCTCCGTCAACTGAGCCATAGTTTCCCTGTCCGTCAATGAGCGGATAACGCATGGAAAAATCCTGAGCAAGCCTAACTAGCGCATCATAAATTGGTAAATCTCCATGAGGATGGTATTTTCCCATGACTTCTCCGACAATTTTTGCGGATTTTGCGTATTTTGCGGTATGAGTAAGGTTTAGCTCATGAAGCGCAAAAAGAATTCTTCGGTGTACTGGCTTTAAGCCATCACGCACATCAGGAAGAGCACGGGAAACAATAACAGACATAGCATAATCCAAGTATGCCCGTTTTACTTCTCCTGTAATTTCTGTTTGTTTAAGTGTCCCAATATTCATTTAGAGTGTTAAATTAAGAATGAGGCGATAAGCAATGCTACTATATTTAAAACTTTTATCATTGGGTTTATTGCCGGACCGGCTGTGTCTTTGTAAGGGTCTCCGACAGTGTCTCCAGTTACGGCGGCCTGATGAGCGAAACTTCCTTTTCCTCCCAAATGTCCTTCCTCAATATATTTTTTGGTATTATCCCATGCTGCGCCTCCCGTGGTCATAGAAATTGCGACGAAAAGTCCGGTAATAATTGAGCCGACCAAAAGTCCGCCCAAAGCTTTGGGCCCTAGTAAAAATCCTACAATAATTGGTGCTAAAATGGGGATAAGAGCTGGAACAATCATTTGTTTTATCGCTGCCGTGGTTACGATAGAAACTGCTTTTGCATACTGAGGCTTAGCACTTCCATCCATAATTCCTTTAATTTCCTTAAATTGTCTTCTTACTTCGTTAACAACCGCAACGCTTGTCTTTCCAACTGCTTCCATAGCTAAGGCTCCAAAGAAATAAGGCAAAGCTCCTCCGATAAATAGTCCGACCAAAATTAAAGGATCGGAAAGTGAAAAAGTAAAAACTTTTCCATTTTTTGCCAACTCTTGCGTATAGCTTGCAAATAAAACAAGTGCCGCAAGACCTGCCGAACCTATTGCGTAAGCTTTCGTAATAGCTTTTGTCGTATTTCCTACAGCGTCAAGTGGATCTGTGACATTTCTTACCTTTTGTGAAAGTCCTGCCATTTCCGCAATTCCTCCGGCGTTATCTGTTATTGGACCAAACGCGTCAATTGCAACAACTATTCCTGTTAGAGAAAGCATGCTAACAGCAGCAACTGCAATTCCGTAAAGTCCTGCCAAATTAAAAGCAACCAGAATTCCTGCTGAAATTAAAAGTATCGGAGCAAATGTCGATTTCATGGAAACTGCAAGTCCTGCGATGACATTGGTTCCGTGTCCGGTTGTTGAAGCCTGAGCAATAGTTTTAACTGGAGAAAATTTTTTCGATGTAAAGTATTCGGTTATCAAAACCATGCCAATTGTGATAGCAGGTCCTATGATTGATGCAAGAAATAAATTAAGCGAGGGAATTTTTCCAAGCCCTTGCGGAAACAAAAGAATGCTTAAAATATAAAATCCAATTAGAGAAATAATTATTGAAACCCCAAGGCCTTTGTACAAAGCACCCATTATTCCCTTTCCTTTTAATGTGACGAAAATACTTCCGACAATACTTGCAATTATTGAAACAGCTCCGATTAAAAGAGGATATGAAAAAACCGAAAAGTTGTTGCCGAAATTTATGCTTCCCAAAATCATTGCAGCAACCGCTGTTATGGCATAAGTTTCGAAAAGATCTGCTGCCATTCCGGCATCATCTCCAACATTATCTCCAACCAAATCGGCAATTACTCCCGGATTTCTTGGATCGTCCTCCGGAATCCCCTTTTCTATTTTTCCAACCATGTCTGTTCCAACGTCAGCTGATTTTGTAAAAATTCCACCGCCCAATCTTGCGAAAACGGAAATCAAACTTCCTCCAAATCCTAAAGCAATAAGAGGTTTTAGATCATGTATATTGTTGTGTAAAAGATAAAGATAAAATCCTGAAACTGAAAGAAGTGCTAAAGCCGAAACGACGAGCCCTGTTACGGACCCGCCTTTAAAAGCCAAATTAAATGCTTGAGGTAAACCGCTTTTCGCAGCTTGTGCAACTCTTATGTTGCTTCTTACTGCGATGCCCATTCCTATTATTCCTGAAACTGCTGAAAAAATTGCGCCAACAAAAAATCCATATGCTGAAGCCGGACTTAAAAAGAAATAAAGAATTGCGAAAATGATTATTCCGATTACCGCCACAACTGAGTATTGTCTTGCCATGTAAGCTGTCGCTCCTTCAGAAATTGCATCCGCTATTTCATTCATTTTAGAATCTCCCCTAGGATTCTTAAGAATATTAAAGCTTAAGTATATGCTATAAATAAATGCGAGAATCGAAACTGAAATTGTAGTAACAAGAGATCTGTCAACAATAAATGACAACAAATTCATATTAAATTATCTTACCATTATATAGACTTTTTCCCCATTTTTCAAGCTATAGTTGGCAGTTTAAATATCCAAATTCGCCATTGTTGCGTTAGACTGTATGAAGTGTTTTCGTGGCGGGACTTCGTCTCCCATAAGCATTGTGAAGACCGCATCTGCTTCTTCTACGTCGTCAATAGTCACTTGTTTTAATATTCTATTTGCAGGATTCATAGTCGTATCCCACAACTGATCTTTGTTCATTTCTCCAAGGCCTTTATATCTTTGTATATTTATTACAGCATTTCCGATTTTCATTTCTTTTAGAATTGTATCTTTTTCTTCGTCAGAATATGCATATTTTATATCTTTTCCGCGGTTGAGTTTGTACAAAGGCGGTTGGGCGATATACAAATACCCTTCCTGAATAATTTGAGGTAGATGACGGTAAAAAAATGTTAAAAGCAATGTTTCTATGTGTTCTCCGTCAACGTCCGCATCAGTCATAATAATTACTCTGTGATATCGAAGTTTATCAAATTTTATAGTTTCCCCTATTCCCATTCCCAAGGCAATGATTACATTTTTTAGCTCTTCATGTTCGATTATCTTATCCAGTCGTGCTCTTTCCGTATTTAATATTTTTCCTCCAATCGGCAAAATTGCCTGAAATTTCCTGTCGCGACCGCCTTTTGCTGTTCCTGCCGCAGAATCTCCTTCAACCAAATAAAGTTCTGAAACCGCCGGATCTTTTTCCTGACAGTCTGCTAATTTTCCAGGAAGACTAGATCCTTCCAACGCTCCTTTTCTAAGAATTGCTTCTTTTGCCGCCTTAGCCGCTAGTCGGGCTTTAGCTGCCAAGTAGACTTTTTCCAAAATTTTTCTTGCCTCGCTCGGGTTTTCTTCAAAAAATGTGCTTAAACCTTCTTTGATAGCTGTTTGCACTATAGGCTGGATTTCAGAATTTCCCAACTTTCCTTTTGTCTGGCCTTCAAATTGGATTCTGTCCTGAGGCATTTTGATAAAGAGAACAGCAGACAGTCCTTCTTTTGTGTCGTCTCCGGTTATATAATCACTTTCTTCTTTAAAGCTTCCGATTTTTTTACCGTAGTCATTTATCGCACGGGTCAAAGCCATTCTGAATCCGGTCAGATGTGTTCCTCCATTTACAGTATTAATTACATTGACATAGCTTTGAACGTTTTCCACGTACCCATTGTTGAATTGAAGAGATGCTTGTACTTCGACATCTCCGTCTTGTTTTTGGATAAATATTGCAACGTGAAGTGGGCCTTTATTTTCATTTAACTTCTCTACCAGCGAAGTGATTCCGCCCTCAAAATAATAATTTACTTCTTTTTGCTGCCCTTCTCTTACATCTTTAAAATGAAAATATAATTTTGGAACAAGATATGCTCTTTCTCTAATTGCTTTTTTTACCGTATCAAAATCAAAAACTATTGTTGAGAAGATTTGTTTGTCCGGGAAAAAGGTTACTTTTGTTCCTGTTTCAGAACTTTGTATAAAATCTGTTTTATTATCTCTTTTTGCTTCTTTGAGTGAGGTTTTGGCAATTCCCCTTGAGTAATCCTGAGAAAAAATTTTGTTATTTCGTTTTACTTCAACTCTCATCCACTCAGATAAAGCGTTAACAACGGACGCTCCTACCCCGTGCAGTCCTCCTGAGATTTTGTATGCGCTTCCTCCAAATTTTCCTCCTGCATGAAGTTTGGTCATGACAATTTCCAAAGCGCTCTTTTTGTATGCCGGCATCACGTCAACAGGAATTCCCCGTCCGTCATCAACAACAGTTGCTGACCCGTCATTGTTAAAAGTTATCCAAACGTTTTTTGCAAATCCTGCCAATGCTTCGTCAACTGCATTGTCAATAATTTCTCGCAAAGATTCATGAAGTCCGATTACATCTGTTGATCCGATGTACATTGCCGGGCGTTTTCTAACCGGTTCCAAGCCTTCCAAAACTTGGATGTGTTTTGCCGAATAATCTGACCGAGTTTCACGCGGCTTGGGGGTTTTGGGTTTTACTTGGGATTTTGGTTTGGATTTTTTTGCCATACATTAAATCTTAACACAAAAAAGCCCCAATTTCCAGTACTTTTAGAGGTTGCGCAAACGGTTGCGGAGGGACTCGACAAGGTAGTTTATCAAATATTTTGGTTTATTTATTATCAAGTCTTGGGCGGGGAGATACTGGAAATCTTCTCCTCCAAAGCCGCGTTTGAATAAAGATAATCCTGAAAATCTGTGCTCCCACTTGTCAAGTGGGGAGACTCCCCAAAAATTATATCTTGTCATTCCACGCTTTTTTGCTTCTTTAATGGCTTCCCATTGAATAAGATATGCTCCAGGATGATTTCGTCCTTCTTCTGTGCTAGCTCCATAATGATAAACTGCCTCGACGTTATAGAAAATTATAAAAGCCTGCGCCAAAAGCTTATTACTATAGTATGTGCTGTAAAGAAGTGCTCTATTTTCATTTGCGAAAACTTTAAACTGCTCCAACAAGAAGTCATAAGAAAATGGGACGAAATTTTGTCTTTTTGCAGTTTGCAATTGTAGTTCATAAAATTTTTTTATGTCAGAGGGATTAGTTGAAGTAATTATTTTTACATTTTCTTTCATTGCTTTTTTCACTTCGTATCTTGTTGTCTTGCGCATTTGTACCAACAATTGCTCTTCCGATTTTGTAATGTCTAATTGCGATGTTAATTCCGCGTGCAAATGCATAGGTGCTTTTATAAATCCCAAATCCTTAAAAATCTTCTTTGAATAGTCGTCTGATTTTAATTGAGGTCTGACTCTAACAAAAACACAATTATTTTCTTTTGCGATTATTTTTAATCGGTTGAAGAAAGTTTGTACCAGATCCTTTTTCTGCCAATCAATAATAGGTCCTCCGGGAACAGTTAAATATTTTCCGCGTTTTGCAGGTTCGACAACAGAAAGCATTACCCCGACAAGCTTATTATTTTCATAAAACCCCGATCTATTAATGGTTTTTCCTAAGGCTTTGTGAAACTCTCCCCAACTCCAGCTTTGCAGAAAATTAGCCTCATCGTGTTTCTCTAAGAATGACTCCCATTCTCCTTTACTTACTATTTCTTTAACCATACGTTTATCCTTTCTGAAATCTTCAAAGCATTTTCTTTAGTTACATTTATATGCGTTGGTAAGTTTAAAATCTCATGAGATATTTCAACTGCATTTGGGCATTCCGGCGCAATATCATCGTACCAAATATCAGAAATAAAAATTTTATATTTTTTGAGAAATTTTATTAAACTGTTTCTATTTTCAACAAAAATTGGAAATCTCAAGTTTGAAGAAATGGAAATATTATTTATTATTCTACTTTGCAGAACTTTCTTGTCTAAATTTTTTGCATAAATTTTTGCAATTTCTTTTCGGTGATTTAATTGTTTGGTCAATTTACTAAATTCAATGAGTGCCAAATTACAATACCAGTTTGGCAGCGAATAAAAATCGTATAAACCTTCCTGCATAGGTTTTGATAAAAGATTTAAGTTTTTGAGTAGAAAATGCAATGGTTTTCCCAATCCCCAATCATAACTTTTTCTTATTTTAAAAGTTAAATAGGGATAGAACCTGTCTTTTAGCTGGTTTTTGGGTGTTTTAAAATTAAGTTCATTTTTATAGTTTTGATATTTTTTATTTCTTATTATTAATGTTCCGCCGGATACGGCATCTATTACTTTGTCTTGGCTAAAAGATAATGCAACAAAATCTCCTACTGTTCCCACCTCTTTACCGTTTTTGTATTTTGCTCCGACACAATGAGCGAGATCTTCAATGAGAATAATATTTTTTTCATTGCAAATTTTTGCAATCTTTTCAATGTCAGTTGGATACCCTAATGTGTTTTGGATAACTACGACTTTTATATTTTTGTTTTCTTTTAGTGTTTTTTCCAAAGTTTCAGCCGAGAAATTTAAGTCAGTATTTTTTTCTTCCAAATCCAAACAAACAGGTTTACAACCGGCAGTTTCGATTGCTTTAAAAACTGCAAAACATGTAAATCCATTAATTGCAATACAACTTTCTTTTGATAAATTTAAAATTTTAAGAGCCAAAGTTAACGCCTCCCGTCCTTTGTAGGTCAGAATAGCTTTGCCGTTATATTTTTCCGAAAGTATGCTTTTTAATTTTCGGTCTTGGCCGCTGCCATTTGCGAATAAAGATTTCAAAACATATTCTAAATTGTAATTTGAACCTAAAGAATTAAATATGCTCATAAATAATTTTTGCTACCTCCTGTGCATTTGTAAAATGCGGAGAGTGATGAGCGTCTTTTATTATTTCTAGTTTTGAGTTTTTGATAAGTCTGTTCAATAGGATCCCATCGGAAAGAGGCGTAGTCTTATCTTTTTCTCCCCAAATAATTAGAGTTGGCACGTTAACTTTTTCTAAATTAAGCGACATGTCTGATTTCATAAGGTTAACCATAGTTTTTCTCATATGAGAAGAAGCATTTCTATAGTCTCTCTCGCCGGTCATTTTGTACAAAAGGCTTCTTAGTTTTTCTGATGATGTTAATTTTTTACCAATTTTTGCCAAGGTGCCAAAAAATAATCGTTTCAGTCGAATAGCTAACTCGTTATGATAAATTCCAGCACTGTCTATTAGAATTAGATTAGATAATTTTTGCGGATATTTAACTGCAAAGTTAAGCGCAATACGCCCACCGTTGGAATGACCAATTAGAGTGACTTTCTCTTTTTCCTTATCTAATATTTGTTTTAGCCAATTGATATAGTCGTCTAAATTCCATGCTTTATCTGTATATAGTTTTTTTGTGAAGCCAGGCACTTTAAGTATAGATGTTTTGAGTCCCTTTGCCTTAAGAAGTTCGTTTATGGTTTCGTATTTTTCTGTTGAATAAGTCCACCCATGCAAAATAATTACTTTTTTCATAATCCCCACGCCTTTCTCCTATTCTGCCAGGCTTTTTCCCGTCTTACAAGTTTGTTAGAATCACTCTTGTTTAATAATAGATGTTCTATAATTCCTTCCAAAAATCTTGCGCCTTTAAAAAGTATTGTTTCTCCGCCTTTTATATTGTTCGAAATGTAATCCAGGCCATCTTTTGGCATTAAAAATTTTTCCGCGTTTTGTTTGTTATTTAATTTTGGATATGTATATTTTGAAACACGTGGGCCAATAAGAATTATTTTTGACAAATTCATGGGGATTATTAATTCTGCTAGCTTTTCGTGTTCTTCTTTTTCCTCATTTCCAAGCTCAATCATGTCGCCCAAGACTATCCATTTATTTTCAGAGGGATATTTTTCAAACATTTCCAGAATAGTTTTTACCCCATCAGGAGTTGCGTTATAGGTGCTATCTATAATAGTAGTATTTTTAATACCCTTGAAGATAGAATTTCTTCCAGGAGGAAGAGCAAGGTTCGTAAAGTCCGGATCGAAAGGCAAATCTAATATTTTTAAGAGTAAATTAGCCATCTGGATAGAGTAAGAAACATCTTTTGGAACAACAAAATTAATCGAATATTTTTTGTTATCGATAACAAATTCTGTGCGCTCTTTATTAATTTTGTAATCAGTTAAGGTTCTTTGTGATACTTTTTTGACAGAAGTTCTTGCTCTGTCAATCTGATTTTGAATTAACACAGAATCCCCATTTACAATCGCAAGTTTTTTGGTATATTCCAAGAAATATCCAAATTCATAAGCAATTGCCTCCTCCACAGATGAAAAACATTTATTTTTTACTAATGAATCAAAATTAACGCTGTGGGTTAGACCTGAACTTACCCAAAAGGTAATTTCAGGACGCAAAAGACTTGCCAGAAATTCTCCTTCTCCCGGACGATCACAGTCTGCCTCGACAATGTAAAGTTTTTCTTTTGGCGGTTTTCTAAAGGCATTAAAAGGTGCAAGCAAGAAAAGAAAAATCCATTCATCCGGAGTAAGATCTTTACGGCTTAATCCTAAAATGTCAAACGGAATTCCATATGAACTATTGGCGTGGTGAGAATATTTAGCCTTGCTGCCAATTTGAGATTCAATCAGATGCAAGAGCGTTGTTTTACCAGATGATCCCGTGACTACGATAATCTTGGTCTTCCACAAAAAAAGCTGAATTTGAGCCCAAAATCTAAAATAATAGGCAATAGGAAAATAAAGTAGTTTTTTGATTTGCTTAATCATTCGACCTTCTAATTTTAGCAGAAAGCAGTCTAAATAGCAGTTTTAAGAGTTCAAGCCTGATTTTTTTGTAGAAATTCCCGATGTTCAAAGCTAATCAACACCGGGGGTTGTCTACGTTCAAACATAGGGATTAGCTCTTGCGAATAGGCGTAATAAATACTATTCTTGAGGTATGCCATACAGGAAGGTAGTTTTAGCTCCTGGGGAAGTTTATCATGTATTCAATCGGGGAGTAGCTGCAATGCCAATATTTTTTAATACCAGAGATTATCTGAGATTCCTCGATTTAGTTCGTTACTATCGTTTCTCGAATACGCCGCTTAGTTTTTCTAAGTTAATGAATTTAGAAAAGGAAGAAAGGGAGAAGATTTTTTTAGAATTAAAAAAAGAAAAAGCTGTTCATGTAGAAATCTTGACTTATTGTCTTATGCCGAATCATTTTCATTTACTTTTAAAACAAAAAACAGATAAGGGAATTTCTATTTTCATGAAGAATATTCAGAATGGTTATGTCAAGTATTTTAACATTAAAAATGAGAGGGCGGGTCCTTTGTTTCAATCAATGTTTAAAGCTGTGAGAATCGAAAATGACGAGCAATTGCTTCATGTATCAAGATACATTCATCTGAATCCCTCAACAGCCTACATAGTGGAGCCAGAAAATCTTGAGGATTTTACTTGGTCATCATTGAAAGATTATCTAGATGAGGATTTCAGTAGAGACAATTATTTTGTTGATCCGGAAGTTGTGTTGAATTTTTTTAAGAATAGAAAAGATTATTTGAAGTTTATTTTTGACCAAGCATCTTATCAACTAGAGTTAGATAAGATTAAGCATCTTGTACTTGAATGATGTGGTATCCCGATGTTCAAAGCTAATCAACACCGGGGGTTGTCTACGTTCAAACATAGGGATTAAAGGAGAGAAATAGATTCTCTAGGGCGATTCTTTGGTTAACGTTGGTGCTCTTTATAACGGCATAAGTTTTCTGAAGCTGTCTTAAGAAGTTTGAGTATTTGTAATCATTATAATTCTCAATTAACTTCTGTCTAACAAAAATAGCCATTTTTTCAAGCCACAAGAAAGTTTCGTTTTTGTTTTTTGAAATATCTTGGGCAATTTTTAACTTATCCCCTGTTTTTCCACTCAATATAATATTCAACAAATCATTAAGACTTGAAGCATCATCATTGCTGATTGAGATTATTTCTTCCTCAAGCTCTATAATTTTGCAGCGGGAGATAATTGTTGGCAGTAAAAGTTCCTTTTTTGATGTAGAAATTATTATTAGCGTATTTGCAGGTGGTTCTTCCAGAACTTTTAGCAGTGCGTTTTGAGCTTCGATTGTAATATTTTCGTAAGCCTCAATAATAACTGCTTTTGCTTTTCCTTTGAAGGGTTTTAATATAATTGTTTTTTGAATATTTCTTACATCTTCAATTCCCATTGCCTTTTCAAAAGAGTGAAGACTAATATCGATAGGGTGAATTTCCTTTTCTTTTAGAAAATTTGAAATGTAGGAAGAAGCCTTATTCTTATTCTTTGTAACGATCAAAAAACTATGCATATGGATTCTCTATTGAATTATAGTTTATTTTTCCTTATTATTAAAGTAATGCCTACTTCAGATCAGAGTATCCAGCAATTGCCGGAACACAAGACGCTTCTGGATATTTTGCTATCCGATAATTTAATTACAAAAGAGCAATACGACGACATAAAAGTAAGAAGTACTAGTCAAGGAGTATCAAGCGCAAGTGTTGTGGAGTCGATGAACATAATAGATGAAAAGAACTTAGCGCAGGAAAAAGCAAAGCTTGTAGGCGTCCCTTTCATATCTTTGGAAACAACATCTTTTGCTCCTCAAGCTATAAGTCTTATTCCAAAAGCAGTTGTTGAGAGGTTTTCTCTAATCCCCTTTTTGTATGACGAAAAAACAGGAACTCTTTCAATTGCAATGAGTAATCCTGTTGATTTGGAGGCATTACAGTTTGTCGCTCAAAAAACAGGATTAATAATAAAATCTTTTGCCGCATCAGAGGCAGAAGTAAAAAAGGCAATAAGTGAACAATATAGCCAGGAAATTGTAGGGGAAGTCGGTGAGGCTTTGGCGGAAACAGAAGCTTACAAAAAAACCCGAACGGTTGACAGTAAGCAAATTGGCGAAATAATTAAAGAGGCTCCAATTGCAAAAATCGTTTCAACCATTTTGGAATATGCTGTGACATCACGCGCCTCAGATGTGCACATTGAACCTCAGGAAGACAGAGTCAGAGTCAGGTACAGAATAGACGGAATCTTGTACGACAAATTAAGTCTTCCGAAAAATGTTCAGGATGCTGTAGTGTCGCGTATAAAAATTCTCTCGGAGATGAAAATAGATGAACACCGCACTCCGCAAGATGGCCGGTTTAATTTTAAAGTCTCGGACGAAGAGGTGGATTTGCGTATTTCTGTCTTGCCAACCGCGTTTGGTGAAAAAATAGTTATGAGATTACTTCGGAAAACAGGCGGAATACCATCGTTGGATGAGTTGGGTCTTAACGGCAGTTCACTTAGAAATTTGGAAACTGCAATGCTACGTCCTCATGGAATTATTCTTGTTTGCGGCCCGACAGGATCGGGGAAAACAACCACTCTTTATTCTATTTTGGCAAAACTTAATACAACAAGAGTTAATATTATGTCACTTGAAGATCCTATTGAATACCAGTTGGCAGGAGTAAATCAGGTTGCTGTAAATCCGGCGGTAGGCCTTACTTTTGCAACCGGACTTAGAGCTTTTCTTCGTCAGGATCCGAATATAATATTGGTTGGAGAAATTCGAGACAAAGAAACAAATGAACTCTCGTTACAAGCTGCCTTGACCGGCCATTTGGTTTTTTCAACTCTTCACACTTCAAATGCCGCAGGAGCACTCCCCCGTCTTTTGGATTTGGGAGCAGAAAATTTTCTTTTGGCTTCAACAATAAATGCAATCCTAGGGCAAAGAATTGTTAGAAAAATATGTGATAATTGCAAGGAAGAATATGCTCCTCTACCTCAGATTCTTGAAGAAATTAAAAGTACATTAGGGAAAATTTTCCCTAACAAGCCCGAGTTAAAATTAAGCAAAGGCCGAGGCTGTGACCAATGCGGGAAATCCGGTTATTTGGGGAGAATCGGAATTTTTGAAACTATTCCTGTTACGCCCAAAATTGCTAGTTTGGTTTTGGAGAATGCTGACAGTGCTACAATAGAAAAAGAAGCAATTTTGGAGGGAATGATTACTATGAAGCAGGATGGATATCTCAAGGTTTTGCAAGGGATAACTACAGTTGAAGAAGTATTGCGAGTAGCGCAAGAGTAAGTTAAAAATGTCATCCTGAACGCATGTGAAGGATCCCATGGGATTCTTCGTTTCACTCAGAATGACAAAATTGATTATGGATATACAAGAACTTTTTCAAGTAACAATTAAGGAAAAAGCATCTGATTTACACCTTTTGGCGGGAATTGCGCCAACAATTAGAGTAGATGGTTCCTTAAGGTACTTGACCCAATACCCGGTTTTGGAACCTAATGCAATAGAGGAAATGATATTTTCTCTCTTATCCCCTGCCCAAAAAGAACTCTTAATAGCAAATAAAGAATTAGATTTTTCAATTGGTTTTGGCGGCGGAGTTTATGGAAATCTTGGCCGTTTTCGTGCAAATTTATATTATCAAAGAAAATATCTGTCAGGTGCTTTCCGTCTTCTTCCTCCGCGCATATTGACCCTGGAAGAACTTCGTTTGCCTGAGGTGCTCCATACTTTTTCGAATTTGACCCAAGGTTTTGTTTTGGTTACAGGTCCAACAGGGCACGGAAAATCTACAACTCTCGCATCAATTATTAATGAAATAAATCTGAAAAGAGCGGCTCACATAATAACTGTTGAAGATCCAATTGAATATGTGTACTCTGAAGGGAAAAGCATCATATCTCAGCGGGAAATGGGTGTAGATACGCATTCTTGGGATTTTGCTTTGCGCTCTGCCCTTCGGGAAGATCCGGATGTAGTTTTGGTTGGAGAAATGAGAGACTCAGAAACAATTGCTGCTGCAATTACGATTGCAGAAACCGGCCATTTGGTTTTCTCAACTCTTCATACCAACTCCGCAGCCCAAAGCATAGACAGAATCATCGATTCGTTTCCTGCTACTCAGCAATCACAAATAAAAATTCAGCTTGCAGCAACACTTAAGGGCGTTGTTTCACAACGTCTTTTGCCTATGATAAATGGCGGAAGAATTCCTGCTGTAGAAGTTCTTTTGGGAACTCCTGCGGTTTCCAGCATTATAAGAGATGGAAAAACACATCTTATTGATTCGGTAATACAGACTTCCAAAGACAAAGGCATGATTGGCATAGATGCATCGTTGGCTGCGCTGGTTTTATCCGGAAATATTAGTTTGGAAATGGGCAAAAGCTACTCCTTACATCCCGAAGACTTCTTGCGAATGGTCAGTTAATATGAAATTATACTACAAAGCCGTAACCAACAAAGGGGAATCTATAGACGGATTTATAGATGCGGCAAATCCCTCTGAGGCAGCAGCATATCTAAGAAGCAAAGAGCTGGTCCCGATCAAAATAGTCAAAAAAGAAAAAAGCAAAATTGAAGAATTTATCCCCTTTCTTGGAAATAAAATTAAGAAAAACGATATAGTTAATTTTACCCGGCAATTATCGGCAATGCTATCTTCCGGACTTACTCTCTTAAGAAGTCTTGAAATTTTGAAAAATCAGGTTGGAAATAAAGCTTTGGTTGAGATAATAGACAGCGTTATAAAAGATATTCAGGAAGGAGCAAGTTTTTCACGCGCAATTTCCAAGTATCCTCAGGTTTTTTCACCTGTTTATATTGCCCTTATTGAAGCATCTGAAGCATCAGGACTTTTGGATAAGGCATTTCTAAGGCTTGCTGATACTTTGGAAAAGCAACAAAAATTAAGAAGTACTGTAAAATCTGCGCTTACTTATCCTGCTATTGTTATTGCCATGATGATTATTGTAGTTGTAATTATGATGCTTTTTGTAATTCCTCAAATTTCCTCTCTTTACCAAAGCCTGAATGTTTCTTTGCCTCTCCCAACACTTATATTGATAAAGCTTTCTAATTTTCTTGTTTCTTTTTGGCTAATTCCTTTAATATTTTTGGCAGTTCTCGGATTTGCATATAACCGTTGGTATAAAACGGTCGAAGGCAGACTTACAATTGACAGTATATTTTTGAAAATCCCAATTTTCGGAAATCTTACAAAAAAAACAATACTGGCAGAATTTTCAAGAACCTTAGGAATACTTCTTGGATCAGGAACCTTGGTTGTAGAAGCTCTAAATAAGGTATCAAATATCACAGGCAACATTCATTACAAAAACGCAATAGATGATGTTGCAAAAAGAGTTGAAAAAGGAGTAAGTATCGGAGAC
>Ga0209515_10001091_pt1 | contig 46948 bp, 45 predicted proteins | sample Subgroupgradi54m_FD_187454 | JGI IMG/M metagenome (GOLD analysis project Ga0209515, IMG submission 187454) | Subsurface groundwater microbial communities from S. Glens Falls, New York, USA - GMW60B uncontaminated upgradient, 5.4 m (SPAdes)... ... | reverse complement strand
CGGCCGAGGCGCTCGCCTACTTCGACGCGCTCGCCAAGGGCACCCCGCCCCGAGGGCTTGCGGAACTGCTCGTCGCGCCAGTGAACCTGCACGACGAAATGCTGCGCTTCATCCGCGAGGAGACGAAGTTCTTCAAGGAGACCGGCAAGGGCCACATCATCGCGAAGATGAATTCGCTTCAGGACCCCGAGATCGTGTCGGCGCTCTATGAAGCTTCGAACGCTGGCGTTCGAATCGAGCTGCTCGTGCGCGGCATCTGTTGCCTGCGACCCGGGATCGCGGGCATGTCCGAGAATATTCGAGTGGTCAGCGTCGTCGACCGATTTCTCGAGCACAGCCGTATTTATTATTTCCGGGCCGGCGGCGCTCGCAAGATGTACCTGTCGAGCGCGGACTGGATGCCGCGCAACTTCTACTCGCGCTACGAGGTCGCCTTCCCGGTCAAGGACCTCCAGCTCAAACGCTACATCCGCGACACGATCCTGGGCAAGGGCCTGGCCGACAATCAGAAGGCCTGGCAGCTCAAGGCCGACGGCTCCTACGCGCGCGTGACGCCGGGCCCCGGCGCGTCGCTCGTGCGCTCGCAGACCTTCTTCGAGGCGCTCGCGCGTTCCGACTACCGCGACACCGCGCTCGCCGACCGCACCAAGGCCGTCGCCGCGTAGCCCCCTTATTTTACCGGATTTTTAGCCTCCCGTAACGACCACGAAACGCGGGTCCGCTAGACTCTGTAGAGTCTTGGAGGTTTCCCATGAAAGTCAGCGCCTGGATCGTGGCGTAGGCGTCGTTGTACTGGCCCTGAACCCCAACGAGATGCAGTACGCGGCGCTGTTCTCCGGCAAGGACCAGACGCTGTGGCTGGCGCGACGCGGCAAGGGCGACGTCGAGACGCCTCCCATGGAGATGGCCAGCGCCCGCAAGCTCTTTCGCTGACGGCTATTTCAGGAAGAACGACGCGCAGCGGTGGTACTTGTCGAGCGGCTCGCGCCGCAGCTCGAACTTCTTTTCGACCGCGCGGTTGAAGTCGAGCAGCTCGTCGAGGTGGTCGAGCTTGTCCTCGAGCGAGCCGCTCTCGGCCTTGATCTCGTTCTCGAACTCGCAGAAGGTCGAGAGCGCGTGCAGGCCGCGCTTGGCGATGTAGAACGCGGAGACGCGGTCGAGCGAAGGCTCGAGGAACGCGCTTCCCAGGTCCACCTCGTACTTCTCCTTCTGGTACAACGCGATGATCGGTCCGCTCGTGATGCGGCGCACCGTGCGCGCGCCGAGATGTCGGCGCATGGCCTTTCCCATGTCGTCGCTCGCGTGGTCGCGCAGGATCGCGTCCACGCTGAAGTCCGTGAACTTCACGATGTCGTGGTGGCTTTCCTCGCGCACAAGCTTATCGAGCCGTTCGGAAGAAAATTCGGAGCGGTACAACAGCCCGTCCTTCGTGAAGCCCGGGCCTTTATACTGGAGATAGACCGCGGTGCCGTTTTTCTTGTAGCGCAGCCGCAGGCTGGCGCCTTTCTTCAGCAGGTCGAAGGACGGGGTGTCGAGAAACTGATCGAAGAAAAAGGCGCTTTTGAGGTGCTTGACGCCTTTGCGGTCACCGAGCCAGTCGCGCAGGTCGCCCGCCTCCTCGGGCTGGACGCGCTTCTTGCATTCGATCTCGACGAAGCGGAGGTCGTCGATGGCCAGCTTCCGGAACAGGAGATTCGAGAAATCGTCGAGGCGGCTCATCGCATTCAGGATATCATAACTCGTTCCGCGGCGAAGCGATTGCTAAAACTGAAAAGACCTGTTAAACTGAAAGTATCCGAGTTGGATTGAGGAGAAAGCGAAATGGGTTTGGCTCAGCAAGAAGCCCTCGACATGGTCCGCAAGTTGCCGAAGACGGACACTTGGGATGACATCATGGCGGACGCGACGGCCGAACGGATCATAATGGCCTGCGAAGATTTGGCCGCATTTCCCAAGCGCGGTCGGATGGTTCGGGAAGCCGGCTCCAGATTTTGACGGTGCTACACGGCGCTCGGGAGCTGCCTCGAACTCGGGTCTGACGCTCGATATCCGAATGGAGATCGTTTTTCTGCGTCATGCCCCCGCCGGCGAGCGCGAAGACTGGGCCCGCACCGGTCGCCCGGACGCGGAGCGTCCGCTCACCATGGACGGCCGCAAGCGCGCGCGGGAGGCGGCGAAGGGCCTGGCGAAGTTCATCGGGACCGCGGATCTCGTCGCGACGAGCCCCTGGGCCCGCGCCAAGGAGACGGCCGAGTACGCGGCGAAGGCCCTCGGCGCGCCGCTCGTGGAAACCAATTTCCTTCTGCCGCACCGTTCGCCCGCGAGCCTCGCGGGCTGGCTGTCGGGACTTGACGGTCAGCGCGTGATCCTGGTCGGCCACGAGCCGCACCTGTCGAAAACGATCTCCTGGCTGCTGGTGGGCAGCGGCTCGCGCAGGGTCGTCGTACTCAAGAAGGCCTCGGCGTTGCTGCTCGAAACGAAGAAGGCCGCGGCCGGCTCCGCCGTATTGTCGTGGTCGCTGCCGCCGAAGGCGCTTCGTCGTTTGTCTTATTTGTCTTAAAGGAAGCGCTTTACGACCTGGTAGACCAAAGCGGCGGAAAGTGCTGCGAACGGGATCGTGAGGAACCACGCCCAGACGATGCGGCCCGCGACGCCCCAGCGCACGGCCGACAGGCGCTGGGTCGAGCCCGCGCCGACGATGGCCCCCGTGATGGTGTGCGTCGTCGAGACCGGCACGCCGAAGTAGGAGCAGATCGCAATCGAGATGCCCGCGCCCGTTTCGGCGCAGAAGCCGCTGACCGGCTTGAGCTTGGTGACCTTGCTGCCCATGGTGTGGACGATTTTCCAGCCGCCCATCAAGGTTCCCATTGCGATCACGAAGTGGCAGCTGATCACGACCCAGAACGGCACGTAGAACTTATCGCCAAGCAGGCCGTTGGAGAAAAGCAGCACCGCGATGATGCCCATCGTCTTTTGCGCGTCGTTGCCGCCGTGCGAGAGGCTGTACAGCCCGGCGGAGAACAGTTGGCCGATGCGGAAGGTGCGGTCGACCGCGCTCGGGGACTTGCGCCGAAAAATCCAGAACACCGCGACCATCAAGGTGAAGCCGAAGAACATGCCGATCATGGGCGAAAGAAAGATGAAGGCCACGGTGGTCTTGAGCTTCTCGTACTGCAGGCAGGAGGTGCCGGCCTTCGAGATTCCGGCGCCGATCATGCCGCCGATCAAAGAATGCGAAGACGAGACGGGTATGCCGAGCACGATCGTGATCCACGACCACAAGCTCGCGCCGATCAAAGCCCCGGCCACGACCGCGGTGTCGACGACCTTGGGATCGACGAGGCCCTTGCCGATCGTGTTGGCCACGTGCACGCCGAAAACCGCGAAGGCCGCGAAGTTGAAGAACGCGGCCCAGATCACGGCGTGTTTGGGCGCGAGGACTCTTGTCGAGACGACCGTGGCGATCGAGTTGGCCGAGTCGTGCATCCCGTTGAGGAAATCGAACAGGTAGGCGAGCGCGATGACGAAGAGGACCGACGCGGTCACGTGCGGCACGGCCTAGGCCTGCTTGACGAGGATGGTCTCGAGCGTGTGCGCGACGTCCTCGCACTTGTCGATGGCTTCCTCGACCGTCTCGTAGATCTCCTTCCACTTCATGACCTCGAGCGGGTCGGGCTTGCCCTGGAACAGCTTGCCGATCGCCACGCCGAGCGCGTGGTCGCCGGCGTTCTCGAGGCGGTTGATCTCGATGCAGTAGTCCATGACGTGCCGGGTCTTCTCCGGGTTCTGCAGCTCCTTGATCGCCTTGCGCACGTTCTCGGTCGCCTGCCACAGGATGTCGGAGAGCTGGACGAGGTCGGGGGTGCTGTTGTCGATCTGGTAGAGATACATGCGTTGGCCGGCCGATTCGATGAGGTCGGTGATCGTGTCGAGCTCGCTGGCCAGCTCGCGGATGTCCTCGCGGTCGAAGGGCGTGACGAAGGTCCGGTTGAGCTTCTCATAGATGTCGTGGGTGGTGATGTCCGCCTCGTGTTCGATCTCGCGCAGGCGATCGAAGGTCGCGGTCTCGCGGCTCCATTTTTGCGCCATCTCGCGGAACAGCTTGGCGGCGGCGACGCTATGGACCGCCTGAGCCTCGAACAGCTCGAAAAATTTTTCTTCCTTGGGGATGAAGCTGAAGGCCATGGTCTCTCTCCGTGCCGCTGTGGCCTAATTGTAGCGGGTACGGCCGCGCAGGTCCATTGCGGCGGGGTCAATCCGGCGTGACGGGCGCGTGACGGCGCTCAGGAGAGCGTCGGCAGGGTGAAGGAGAAGCGGGAGCCGCGGCCGGGCTCGCTGTCGGCGGCGACCGCGCCGCCGTGGGCCTCGATGATGTGCTTGACGATGGACAAGCCGAGGCCGGTTCCCCCCATGTCTCGCGAGCGGGCCTTGTCGACACGGTAGAAGCGCTCGAAGACCCGGGGAAGGTCCCCGGACGGGATGCCGATTCCGTTGTCCTCCACCCACACGCTCACGAGGCCGTTCTCGAAGCGCGCCTCGAGGCGAACGAGCCCATTCTCGGGCGTGTACTTGATCGCGTTATCAAGGAGGTTGACCAGGACCTGCTTGATCTGGCCGCGGTCGGCGCGCACGGAGGGCAGATCGTGGAACGGCCCGACCCGCAGCACGATCCGCTTGCGCGCGGCCAAGGCCTTGAGCCCGGCGGCCGCCTTCGCGGCGATCGGACCGAGGAAGAGCGGCTCATAATCCGGCGGCATGCGTCCGGACTCCAGCGCCGAGAGGTCGAGCAGGTCGTCGACGAGCTTCGCCATGCGCTCGGCGTTCGCCTCGATCTCGCGGATGAAATCTTTCGCTTCCTCGGGCGGCACGCCGCCCGCGCACAGCGTTTCCGCGTAAGCCACAATCGAGGCCAGCGGGGTCCGCAGCTCGTGGGAGGCGTTCGCCACGAACTCCCGTCGCGTCTGCTCGAGCCGCTTGAGCTCGGCGATGTCATGCTGGAAGCGCTCCGCCAGGAGGTTCATGGTCGCACCCAGCCGTCCGAGGAAGCCGGGTGCTCGTCGCGCGACGCGGGCCTCGTGGCGCCCCGCCGCCAGGTCCTGGGCGATGCGCGAGATGTCGAGCATCGGCGCGTGAACGCGGGTCCAGTAGAGTGCCCCGCCCGCCGCCGCGGCGGCGGCGGCACCCGCGGCAAACGACGCCCAGCAAGGGCTCATTGGGTCCGCAGGCGATAGCCCACGTTCTTGACCGTCACGAGGCGAGACGCCTCCGCGCCGAGCTTCCCGCGCAGGCGATTGATGTGCTGATCGACCGTCCGCGTCTCGAGCTCGAGGCCGCGGTCGTGCCCCCAGACGGCTTCGAGCAGCTCCTCGCGGCGCAGGGCCTTGCCTTTGACCTGCCACAGGCACTTGAGCAACTCGAATTCCTTCGTGCTCAAGGAGACGGGGCGGCCCTTGAGCCGCACCTCATAGCGCGCGAGGTCCGCCTCGAGCGTCCCGGCCCGCAAGGTCTCGTCCTTGGCGTCCGCGACGGACTCGGCGCGGCGCAGGACGGCCTTGATGCGGGCGAGGACCTCCCGGACGCTGAACGGCTTGATGACGTAGTCGTCGGCTCCGAGCTCGAGGCCTATGATCCTGTCGACTTCCTCCTTTCGCGCGGTGAGCATCAAAATCGGAGTTCTCGCGATCAGCCGGATCGCCTTGCAGACATCGAAGCCGTCGAGGCGAGGGATCATGACGTCGAGAAGTACCAAGTCCGGACGCTCGCGGCGGAAGACCGCCAGACCCGCCTCGCCGTCTTCCGCCGTCAGCACCTGATAGCCCTGCTGCTCGAGATTGTACTTGAGGATTTTGACGAGGGGCTTTTCGTCCTCGACGATCAGTATGCGCGCGCTGGCCATTCGCTGAGTTTATCAATTTGCCGTCGTCCCGTCATGCGGTCGTCACGCGGGATTGACCCGGCGCGGATGGACCGCGCCGTCACGCAACGGATATCCTCTCGGCATGAAACCGTCAAACTTGACTCCTCTCCTCGCCCTTCTCACCGCGTCGCTCGCCGTTCCAGCGTCCGCCCAACTTGACAAGCTTAAACTGTCGGACACGATTCAGTCGATCAAGTTCGGCGGCGACCTGCGCCTGCGCGACGACGTCAGCGCCAAGCGCGGCGCCGGCCAGAACAACCGCGGCCGCCTGCGCTACCGGCTGCGCTTGGGCGCCGATATCGAACTGCCCGACAACCTGACCGCGATCATCCGCCTCGGCTCGGGTACCGGCGAGCAGGTCTCCACCAACCAGAGCTACGACAACCTGAGCTCGCAGAAGGCGATCTGGCTGGACCTCTTGTACCTGCGTTGGAAGCCGAAGCTCCACGCCGCCGCGGCGACCTCGCTCCACGCCGGCCGCATGATCAACCCGCTTTGGCGCACGTATTCGTCCGATGTCGTTTGGGACGACGACTTCAACCCCGAGGGCTTCGGCGAGAGCATCGAGTGGTCGTTCGCCGACGCGGGCTTATCAGTGTTCGCCAACGGCGTGCAGGCCGTGGCCGACGAGGACTCCAATTCGGGAAAAAACCAGTGGTTCTTCGCTTCGCAGCTCGGCGTCGAGAAGACGCTTCCGTTCGCCAGCCGAATCCGCTTGGCCGGGGCGTACAATAAATGGAGCGATGAGAACCGCTCGAGCTTCGGACAGGCCGCGGGCGGTTCGGTCGTTCAGGACGGCAACCGGCGCCTGGCCAACGGGGCCTTGGCCGCGAAGTTCGGCGTCGGCGAAGTGACCGGGCAGCTGACCACTTCGATCGGCAAGACGCCCCTGAACCTGCAGGCCACCTTGGTCAGGAACTTCAGGCAAGCTCACAATGAGTACATCGAGGGTCCCGTCGGACGGGACGGCTACCAGTTCGGTTTGATCGTCGGCGTCGCGAAGACGAAGGGAACTTGGGAGGCGGCGTACTTCAAGAAGTACGCCCAGATCGACGCCACCGTCTCCGACGTCGCGGACGCGGACTTCGGCGACGGCGGCACGAACCGGGTCGGCCACATCGCCTGGCTTGCCTATGCGCCCCGCGACTGGATGCTGCTGAAGGTCAAAGGGTTTGTAACGGACGCGATCGACCGTTCTTTCCCCACGGTGCCCGCAGCACTCGGCGTCGTCACGCCCAACGCGGCGACCAACCTCGACAAGGCGGTCAACCGCCTGCAGCTGGACGTCTCGGTCAAGTTCTAGACGGCTGTCAGGGGGCTGAGATGACGCGCACGTCAGCCGCGGTATTGCCGTCGTTCGAATTCACCTCGACGGCGTCCCCGATCTTGATCGACTCGAAGGCGAGAGACTGTCCGTTTTTTCCGATGATCGCGGTCCGTTCCGTCACGGCGAACTCTCGCGAGTTTTTGGGGCCGGTGCGCACGGACAACGTTCCTTTGAGCAAGTCGGTGTTGGCGACCTCGCCCGTCACGACGCCCGGGGCCGCGGCGGCCGGCGCCTCGAGACGCGGCGCGGACTTGAGGTCGAGCTTGGACAACTCCTTCGTGTCCGGATCGTACAGCGCGCGCACGACGATAGTCCCCGGGGTCGCGGTCTTGAACTTGGCGGGCAGCCCGTCGAGCGTGATCTTCGTGCGGGGCGTGGCCTTCAGTTCTTCCGTGCGGTCGGCCTTGTCCGTCATCGTCAGGCGTCCCTCGCGGAACACCGGCCCGTCCGCGCCGGGCGCGATCTTAGACGACGCCTTGAGGACCGTTCCCGTCAGGCGCGACTGCCGGGCTTTCGGCTTCGTCTCGGCGGCCGCGGAGGACAGCGTCAGGAAGACGCAGGCCGCGGCGAGTCGCCGCCGGTTCACGCGTTGTCCTCGACGACCGTCTCCGCCGACGCGGGCTTGACCTTCTCCACCTGCACGCGGCCCGTGCCGCCCACCTTCACGCCGTGATGGCGCTTGAGCTCCTCGAGAATTTCCTCCGGCGTGAAGCCATGGCTGCCGGCGCGGTTCTTGATGTCGTTGAGAAGCGTCTTCACGCGGGACGGAACGTCCTTGATGCGCTGCAGGCGCGAGGCGTAAGTCCAGGCGGCTTCGGACAGAGTTTTGCCGCCGGTCTTCCGTGGCGCGTCGCTGACCGGCAAAGGTGGGGGCGCTGCAGCGCGCGAAGCGGAGCGTCCGCGTCCGCCGCGCGAGCGGCGCGAAGACGGGGCGACGGCGGGAGCGGCGGCGCGCGCGCGTCCTGCGCGGGAGCGTCCACCGCGGCTGCGGTTGTTGCGGGCGGCCTTGGTGCCGGCGCTTTCGTAGCGTCCGGTCGCCTCCTCGGACATCGTTTCGGCGTCGGGATGCGAGGTCCAGACCGTGGCCATGCGGCCCAGCCGCTGGAGCTCGGCGGTCATCGCTGTTAGTGTCGCGTCATTCGTCACCATGAGAAAGGGCACGTTCTGGGGCAGGACGGCGTGCAGCATGCCGGCGTGGAGCGACATCACGAAGTCGGCGGCGTTGGCGCCGCCCTTTGGCGAGGTCACCGTGCAGAAGTTGGGCAGGCGCGCGAGCGGCTTCTCGAGGTTGCGCGGCAGCAAGGCGCCGGGGCGCAGGAACACACGCACGAGGGTATGGCGCGTCACGCGCGCGTCCGGCGGCACGTGCGGGTCGTTGTCGCCGTCGATGAGGAGGACGTTCTCGATCGGGGAGCGCGGCGTGGTGTAGGCCTCCGGCTCGGCGTAGGGCGTGGTGTCGAAAACGGGCTGCGGGGGCGCGTCGTTGCCCAGCGGGGCGGTTTCGGAAAGATCTTCAGCGATCGAATCGTGTGGGGTAGTCATTGTCGTGTATCGAGTATAGCAATTACCGCGCGGTCGGCTTTTTCACGCGCATCGGCGCGAACTGATGCGCGATCCAGTCGTACAGAAAATCAGGAATGGCGGGCAGGAGATATTTGCTCGCGTAGGAGAGCTGCCAGGGGAAGTGCACGACTCGCCGTTTCGCGTCGATCCCCCGAAGCATCGCGGCGACGCCGTCTCGTGTCTCCATTATGAAGGGCATCGTGCCCGGATCGTGGCGGTCGGTCATCTCGCTGCGCACGAAGCCGGGGCACACGGTCACGATGGAGACGCCGGTGCCGATCAGGTCCACGCGCGCGGACTCGAGCAAGGTGATCAAGGCGGCCTTGCTCGCGGAATAGGGCCCGGATTTGGGAAGGCCGCGAAAGCCCGCCAAAGACGCCACGCCCGCGATGATGCCGGACTTCTGCGCGAGCATGTCCGGGATCAGGGCTTCCATCCAGTGGCAGACGCCGAAGACGTTGGCGTCGAAGGTCCACTGCACGGACTCTGCCTTGAACTCCGTAGCACTCATCATGTCGCCGACGCCGGCGTTGAGCACGGCGTAGTCGAGGCCGCCCCAGGCGGCCGCAATCAAGGCGTAGTGGGCTTTGACCTCGGCAGGATTCGTCACAGAGCCGCACAGCACAAGCGGCGTCCCCCCCGCCTCTTTCACCAGCCGCGCGGTTTCCTCGAGTTGCTCACGGCGGCGTCCACTGACGGCGACGCGCCAGCCGCGGCGAGCGAGCTGGACTGCGGCTTCGCGCCCGAGACCGGAGGTGGCTCCCGTGATCAGCGCGCGTGTCACGCGGCGCCGGGCGCGGGATTGACGAGGGTAAGCAGGTCCTGGGCCATGGTTGAGAGCCTACCAAATCGGAGTCAGCCGCTTTCTCCAGGACCAGCGGAGCGTCGATCAGGATGATCGGAGCTGGTTGAGAAGTTGAGAGATTGCACGGTAACACTTGTCGAAAGAATCCGCGCGACGGGCGGCTCCCAGATCAAAAAGATGGGTGAGCGCGGGCTGATCGGTGGTTTCCGAATAGGCTTGATCCTGCGGCATGCGGTCGGCCAACCATTCTTTCGCGCCGCGAACAGCTTCAGGGTCCGGCGGCGCGGTCAAATTACCCGACAAGCCGCGACGACCACGCAGGGATTCGGCTGCGGCGAGAAACCAAGCCTCGAACTCTCTTTTGGCGAGCACGACCGAGATGGGGATATCGCTACGGACGGCGACCGCTCGTCCCAACAACTTCGGTCCGTCTTCAGCCGGACAGCCGTCGTCGCAGTCCAACACGATGAGAATCCCGCCTTGGCCGCCCAACTTTCTGGCCGCCAACTCCACCGTACGCTCCAATTCTCCTTGCTTGATTAAACGCGACTCGGGAACTCTCAAGACGGGATGAACAACCGGAATCAGGCCCGGATCGAGGGCTCTGGCGATGCGACGCACGAGAATCGGAACCGCTTCGCATTCGCCGTCACCGCCCACGATGGCCGCCAAGCGAAGCATATCAGGCCTTCGCTTCACCGAACAGGTCCGGCTCCGCCATGAGCTTGATCTGCTCCTCGTCAGGATTGAGTTGGTTCATCCTCAGCAGTTCACCAGCCGTATAAAGTTTTTTCCGGATAGCATCTCGACCGGCGGCGTCCACAGGCGCGATAAGAGTTTCGCCGTTTCTCATCTCAACTGCGATGATGTCTTCATCGGATATGGATTTATTGTCCAGCAAGTCGGGACTATGGCTGGTGACCAGGACCTGCGTGTGGCGCGCCGCCTCACGCAGGGCGTCGCGCAGCACACCTGCGGCGCCGGGATGCAGGGCGGACTCCGGCTCCTCAATGCCCACGACGGGGGCCTTCTTGTGCGAGGCAACGCCGGACTGGAATAACGCAGTCAGGATTCCCAGGGCGCGCAAGGTCCCGTCCGACATGCTCTCGGCCATGAAACGCCACGGCGCCCCGTTCGAACCGACCGTCTGACGAAATTCCAAGGTTTCCTTCTTCCCGACGTGTTTGACATTGACGTCCGAGATACCCGGCACCACCTTGGAGAGAAACTCCACGACCCGAAGTTTGTCCTTCTCCGGCAAATGGTCCAACACGGCGGCCAGATTGGCGCCGTCGCGCAGGAGCAGTTCCCCGGCATCGGACGGCTGTAGATCGCGAATTTCCTCGGGGTTGAGGTTGTAGAAGCCCATCCGCGACAGGCAGTCGTACACCGGACGAAACTCGGGAAGCCCGGCTGCGGCCACCAAGTATAAGCGGTCGCTCACCGCCGGAGGGAACACTTTCAAGCTCGCGGCCTTCATCTTCCCCGACACCATCTCGTAAAAATGCTCCTGGCCCAAAGCTTCGGGCGAAAAGACCTGGCATTTTTCATGCTGTACCTCGAAGCCGCCTTTCGGCTTTGCTCCGATTTCGAAGGCGTAGGAGGCGGTGCGGTTGCCGGCTAATATCAAGTCGAGGCGGATGCCGAAGTGCGTGGGATGTCCGGCGGAGCGGCGGCGGACCTCGTTGATGCCGCCGCGTTCGCGCAAGGCATGGTCGAGGGACGTGTTGAGGGATTCGGCGACAAAGCGGAGGGCGTCGAGGAAATTACTTTTGCCGGCGCCGTTGGGGCCGACGAGAAACACGAGGGAGCGCAGGGGGATGGAGCAGCGGGCGATGCTCTTGTAGTTGCGCAGAGTGACGCGGGAAATTGCGACCGGGCTAGTCATTGGACGCTCCATTCTACTCAAATAGATTCGAGGGCTTTTACGCAATCCTCAGTCACCAGTTTTTTAATTTCGGAATAGGACGCGGGGACTCCGGGGGCAATGACTGCTTCGCCGCGTCCGAGGCGCGCCGCAACGTCAAGATTTAGCGCGCCGATCTGGGAGAGCAAATCCTTCCTCGCACTAAACCCATAGGCGGCAAGCACGGCTTCATCAAGCGCGGCGTGCGCATCCTTCAGTGGATTCTCTCCGGGCAATTCAAGCAGCCGGTAGAGTTCGCGCAGTCCTCCCTTCACCTTCTTCAACATTTCCATGCGCTCCCGCCGAACGACTCTCCCGGCCTCGGCAACCGCCGCCACTTGCTTCGTCGTCGGCGACTGCGGCCATGGGAAAGTGTCGAAGACGGTGTCGGGGGTATAACGGAAATCACTTTTCATCTTGCTGCACTTCGTGACAAACCACAGCCAATGGACGCTCGACTGCAGGATACCGAAACTATAGTCGTCCTCGAGGAGGAACACCTGCAAGGCATCGCCCGGCGTATCGATCTGCGTCTCGAAGTCGTAGACGCTGAATTCATCGAAGTTGCAGAGAACGACATATCGCGGACGGTTGGGAACGCAGCGCACCCAGTAATCGAAAGCCTGTCTGTAGTGCTTTCGTAGATCTGCTCCACGCCGCTTCATCTCGATTAGCACGACCGGTTTCCATACGAGATCGGCGAAGGCTGTCCCCCCGCCATCCTCCGAATCCTTGCGAATCCGAAATTCGGGTTGGCCACCGACATCCAACACCCCGGCATGGCCGAATGCCTGAAAGAGGCGGTCGAGGTAAATCTGAGCCTGCCCCTTTTCGTCGCCGGTGATGTTCTTCGTCGTCCAAGCGACGAACTCCGTCAGCTTGGTTTCCCGGGAGTCCGGCGATTTTTTTGGCGCAATTTTTCCTTGCATGCGGAGGCATATTATCGCACAAAGCGATGCCGGGTTCGACCTGAACGCGGGGATGATAGTATGAGGATAGGCCAAAAGACCCAGGCGGGGGCGACGGATTGGCGCCATAATCGCTATAATATTAGGTATGAGACCACTATGCGGTTAGCAGTATGCGCCGTTTTCCTGTCCGCGCTCGCGGCCGCTCAGGTGACCGAGAAGCCGACGACAAGTGGCAATAACACTGGCGTCGCCACACCCGGCACTGGATCGAGCCTGAACGCTCCGGCGACGAGTCTCGGCGGCGCGAATCTGACTCCCGGGCTCGGCCTTCAGCCCGGCCTCAACGGCGTCTCGCCCGCTCCGGTCCTGAACCCGAACGCGGCGACTGCGGCCGGCATCAATCCGATCAACCCCGTGTCCGGGGTTGCGGTCCCGGTCCAACAGGCCGGCTCCCAGCTTCCCGCCACGCTCAATCCGCTGACGGGCGTTCCGCTGAAGACGTCGGCCGCCGGGCAAGCAGACGACGCCGGCGAGAAGGGAGCGTCCGGCGCCGGCGCCGTTCTCGACACGGCCGCCAAAGGGATCTCGTCGGGCAAGGAAGCGGAAGCCGCGGGCGGCGATGGGCTGTCCGTGCGCCGGGCGCTCGATCGCGCTTACGATTCGTCCAAATCGGCCGGCGATGTCGGCGGCGGCTCGGGCGTGGCCGGAAAGTTCTCGAGCGCGCGCGAGAAGGTCGCGGGCCTCGTCGGCGTCGCGAACAACTCGGCGCCGGCCGATGCGCCGGGTCTTTACGGTTCGGCCATCGCGACCGCCAAGGAGACCTTGCCCGTCGCGGTCGCAGCCGCCATGACCAAGGCCGTGCTCTCCTTCGCCGCGCGCAAGGCCGACCGCTCCTTGTCCGAGCTCGCCCAGGCCGCCTACACCGCCGCGACCGCGGGCCAGGCCGCACAGACGCGCCGCCTGGTCAAGTCGCTCGACAAGTGGGAGGAGCTGCTCGGCGTACCGGGCCGCCCGCTGATCGCCAACGGTGAGCGGCTCAAGGCCGGCGTGGAGAGCGCGCTCGCGGACGCGGCCAAGAGCCCGGGCGCGAAAGGTTCCGCTCCGCGCGTCTGGGTCGTCAAGCGCGGTCAGTCCTACGTCGCCGCTTTGCCCGGGACAACCGTTGAAAAGGTTCCCGGCCTCGCCGCGTCGTTCGCGCTGAAGCTCGAACAGCTGTCTTTGGCGCCCATGGCCGACGCCTACCGCGCCTTCGTCGCGCGTCCGGGCTTGCGCTCCGCGGTCGGCGCGCGCGTTTCGCTCGGCGAATCGGTTCCCGCCGCCTCGCTGTCGACCGGCTGGCTCTGGCTCAAATACATGGTCCGGCGCGCCTGGAATGCTCTCGTCTCGCTTCTGCCGGGACGCGGCCTGCCGGCCGCCGTGAACGCCGAAACCTTGCCGCGTCTGCGCGAAGCCGCGAAAGCGTGGCGCGATGCCGTCGGCTTGGGCGAGGCCGCCGCGCGCGCCGCCGGCGCGCCGCGCCTGAGCGTGTCACGCGCGCGGGGCGCGTTTGCGCGGGCGCTTCGCTCCGCCGCCGCGCATGAGGCTTTGACCGGACAGACGGGCGCTCTCTCTCGCGTCGAGTCGCTGTCGTCCGAGTTCGAAGCCGGCGTCAAACGCGCCGCTTTATCCCCCGCCGACCGGCTCACCTCCGGGCTCGAGACGATCGTCTCGGGCGACGGGGGCCTAAGTCACTGGGCGTCGCGCTACGCGTCCGATGCGCGCGAGCGCGGCGGCGAGATTTTCGGCCGCGTTCGGGGCGAACGATCCGTCGTCGTCCTCGGCGACGGTCCCGCCGCTCTCGCGGCGACGACGCTCGCGGCCGCTTCAAAGGAAATGTCGTTTATCGCTTTCGGCGACGCGCTGTGGGCGTCGGGCTCGGGCGCCTTCGGCGCGGTTAATGTGTCGGGCGATCTGCGCTCGACGGAGAACGGAGGATCGCTGGTCTTAGAGACGGAGCGCGGCGACGAGAAGCTCGCGGCCGCGCTCGACGAGCGCGGCTTTCAAGTAACGCGTCAGGGGCGAGGTTTGCATGCGAAGCTCGACGCGCAGACCATGTCGGCCGACGCGCAGGAAATGACCGAGCTCGCCGCCGACGGCGCCGCCTTGATCACGGGTGCGCCGCTCAAGGCAACGTCGAGCGCGCCGTTTGCGCTCGCGCGTCTGCTCGCCGACATGAAGCGCGCGCCCAGCGACGCGGCCAAGACGGCGGCCTCGCTCGACGGCCGCTCCTGGCTGTCTCGCGCGAAAACCATCGCCTGGGTCGGCGACTATGAGGCCGTGTCGGTGGAGCTGCGCTCCAAGGGCCAGCGCGTGATCGTCCTGCGCGATCCCGCGACCGGCCTCTCGAAGTTCGCCCGCATCGAACCCCTGCGCGTCAGATGAGCCGTCGGGCTTTCCTTCCGCTTTTTCTCCTGGCTCTGTCCGCGCGCGCCGAGCCGGTTCCCGGGGCCTTCCAAGGGCTGACTTTGAGTCTCGGCTCCGGGCGTTCGGTGTGCGCGAAGGTCACCTTCGAGCGCAAGGTCGCCGAAGCCGGCGGCCGGGTGCTCGTCCTCGACGCGGCGGGCGCCGGCGACGAACCCGCGATCCGGATGGCCGAGGCGGTCATCGCGCGGCGCGGCGGCCTGTCAAGCCGCGCGGCCGCGTTCGCGCGGCGTCACGGCGTCGCGGCCGTCTCTCTCGGCTCGGGCCGCTGGGACGACCGAGGACCGGCGCTGTACCTTGATGAACCGTCGTACGGAAATCCGCTGCCGGCCTCGGGCTACTCGTACCGTCCGGTGATCGGTTCGCAGGAACGGGCGCTGCGCGAGGGCGACGCGGTGATCGTGGACGCGGCGAGCGGGCGCGTGATCTTGGTGGCGCCGGCGGAGGCCGAGGCGCGAGTCGCCGCCGCGGAGGCCGCGCGCGCCTACGATGGTTTGCGCGACGCCCAGGCTCTGGAACAGTGGCTCGTCCAAACGGATGACGTCCGTCGCGCTCCGGCTTTGCTTGTGGAGCTGATTCCTCGCGCGGTCGCGGGCGCCATGTCCGCCGACGATTTCGCGCGGGTGCGCCGCGCGGCCGAGCGCGCAGTCCCGGCTGCGGAGCGCGAGGAGCTGCGCCGGACGGAGGCGCTCGCCTTCATTCGCGCCTCCCGCGAGGCCAAGCGCCGCGCCGAGGACTGCGCGGCGGACGCCGACGAGGCCGGCGCCGCGGCCGACGGCGTGGCGGCGGTCGTTCGCATGCTGTCCTTGCCCGACGGCGGCGCGGTTTTGGCGGCGCGCTCCTGCCGCGAGGACGCGCTGCGCCGCGCTAAGGCGCGCGCCGGGAAAACTGCGGCTTTCGCGGACGCCGCCGTGTCCGGGGGGGCGGACCGGCCCGAGGGCGTCGAACTTCCGGCGACCGCGTGGGCGCGATTCGTCGAGAGCAACGGACTCGGAGAATGGCTCGCGCGGACGCTCGATGACGCGTCGCTCGGCCTGCGCCGCAAATCCGAGCGTATCCGCGAGAGGATCATGGCCGGACGCCTCGGCCCGATCGACGGTATTACCGGACGAAGCCTGATCATCGGAGAAGACGCGGCGCTCAAGGCCGACGGCCCCGCCGACGCGCCGCAGCGCGTGAAGGAAGCCTGGGCGGCGTCCTGGACTCCCGGCCCGCTCGGCGCGCGGCAGCGGGCGGGACGCGGCCTCGCCTACGACGGCCGCGTGCGCGTCGAGAAGCTCGTCCCGGCCGACGCGTCGGGCCTTGCGTTCTCCCGTGATCCCGGCTCCGGGCGGCGCGAAAGAATCTTCATCGAGGCGGCGCCGGGTTCGCTTGATGGAATACTCGCGGGCGACGCGGCGACGGAGTCGTACGCGCTCGATCGCCGGTCGGGCCGCGAAACGGCGCCCCGTTCAGGCTCCGCCGCGGCGGTGCTGTCGACCGAGCGCCTAGCTAGGGTCGCGCGCCTGGCGCGCGCTCTCGACGCGTGGAAGGGCGCGGGCGTCGAGGTTGCGTTTTCGTTTTCGGGCGGGCGCCTCCGTGCTCATCACGCGCGGGCGCTCGAATTGCCGCGGCCGGTTCTTCCCCTCAACGATCCCTTTGCGCCGCGCCCGGACGCTCAGTTCCTGAACATCAGGCCCGCGAGGTAGACGGCGCATAGACCGTATAGGCGCCCTGATTGTCTATTGACAGGTCATCATTTTGTACACTATAATGACATAGAGCGGCGAGGGACCATGAGAACCGTGACGTTCAGCGAACTGAGAAACCAGGCCAAGAAATATTTCGACGCGGTTGAAAAAGGCGAAACGGTGGAGGTTTACAGGCACGGCAAGCCCGTCGCCATTCTCATGCCGGTTCGAAGAGGCTCCATGGCCCGCTGGAAAACTTCCCGCCCCTTGAGGCTTTCCGGAGCCACTTTAAGCGGGGCGATTCTGGCGGACCGCTCGGAAGACCGTTGATGCGTCTATTCCTTGACTCTTCCGCTTTAGCGAAAAGATATGTGGAAGAGCCGGGCACCGACAAGGTGCTGAATTTATGCCGAGGGGCCGATGAAATCATCCTGAGCAGCCTTTGCGTTCCGGAACTCATATCCGGGTTTAATCGCCTCAGAAGAGAAGAAAAACTGTCCCTGCCGCGCTACCGCGCGCTCAAGCGCGAATTAGCGGCCGATGTGGAAGAGGCGACCATCATCGACCTGACGCCTCTTATCATCGGCCGAACCATCGCCTGCCTGGAGCGCGCTCCTTTGCGGGCCTTGGACGCGGTCCATCTCGCCTCCGCGATTGAATCCATGTGCGACCTTTTCCTCACCGCGGATCGCAGACAAGGACAGGCGGCGGCCCGACTGCGACTCCGGGTGGAAACGGTCGGCTTTTCTCACTAAACGCCATACGCTGCACGGAGTTCGGCGAGCTCGTCGGCACCGAGAAACCCCGAGAGCAGCAGGCCGACGGGGTAGGCGGCGAGAAGTATAAAGCGCGCGGGCAGGCCCATTCCCGCGCCCGGCCACCACAGGGCCGTGGTCCAGCCGGCGAGAATCGCGAGGCGCTTCCACTCATACGGAACCGGGCGCGAGGCGCGTCCCATCGCCCACACCGCCGCGGCCATCGCCGCGTACGCGGCCAAGGTGGCCCACGCCGCACCCATCATCCCGAGCCGCGGGATCAGGAGCGCGTTGAGCAGGATGTTGACGAATGCGCCCGCCCACGTCGCAGCCGAGACCGCGCCGGTGCGCTTGTCGAGCATCAAGGGTGCGAGCATCACGAAATACAGGCCGTTGAAGAGATAGGCGAGGGTTACGATGGGGACGACGGGCAGTCCGCTCCAGAATGAGGGGTGGATCAGCGGTTTTCCGCCGAACAGGGGCGCTGTGACGAGCGGTCCGATGAAAAAAACGATGGCAAGGAAGGCCCACGCGGCGAGCGTGGCGAAATAGGTGAGCACGCGCGCGACGATGGCACCCGCGTCGGGGCGGTCGGCGCGCTCGAGAATAAACGGCTTCCAGGCCTGGTCGAACATGCCGACGAGAAGCATCATGCCGATGCCGAGCTTGTAGCAGGTGCCGTAGATGCCGGCCTCGGCGAGACCCGCCGCCCTCGCCAAAATGGGGCGGTCGGCGACCTGCACGACCATCGAGCCCACTCCCGCGACGATGAGCGGCACGCCGAATCCCAGCATTTCCTTTAGGCGCTCCCGGTCGGGCTTACCAAGGCGAGAAATAATGACGGGCGTGAGCATCGCGAGGCTCGACAGCGAGGCGACGAGGTTGGCCAGGAACACTCCGCGCAGGCCGAGATGAAGGACGCGCACGAAGATGTAAGCGAGGACGAGGTTCATCGCGATGGCGACGAGCTTGATGCCGGCATAGGCGCCGGCGCGATGGGAGCCCCTGAGTTCCGCGTATGGAAGAAGCATCGCGGCGTCAGCCGCGAGGATCCAGGCGCCGTAGCGGATGAGTACGGACATCTCTGTCGGCAGGCCGATCGCGCGCGCCAGGGGTGCTGCGGCGAGGCTGATCAGCGTCGACGCGGCGAGGGCGGTCGCCATGATCGTCAGATACGCCGCGCCGAACGCATTTTCATCGGCCTTGCCGTCGCGGCGCCCGAGGCGCAGGTAGGCGGTGTCGAGGCCAAGCCCGTAGATCACGGTCAGGAAGGCGATGTACGCGTACAGCGCCTGCATGGCGCCGTTGTCCGCCGGCTCCAGTAGATGCGAGAAGAGCGGCGTGAGCAGGAAGCTCAGCATGCGTCCGAGGACGGTGGACAGGCCGTAAACCGCCGTCTCGCGCGCGAGGCCGCGCAACTCCCGGAGCATGGCGCAATCCTATCAAAACCGTTATCCTGTGCGTATGCTCCCGGAACGCCTCGTGCTGATGGCCTCGCGTTTCCGCACCGAGCGCCAGTTGCGCCGCCTGTCGCGCCTGCCGAGCGCCTCGGGTGACACGGTCTCCTTCGCCGTGCTCGGCGACGCGGAGCCCTCGCGCTTCTGGATCTACCGCAAGCTGTTTAATCGAGAGGGAGTCTTCCAAGAGCAGATGCACCAGCTCCAGGCGATGGCGTTGACCTTCACGGTCCAGCTCGGCGACATGGTCGGCAAAGGCAACGTCTCGCACTACGAGACGTTCTTTAGAGGCCTGCGCCGCGTCTGGACCGGGCGTCCGTACCTGACCGTGATCGGCAATCACGATCGTTCGCGGCCGAACGGGAAATCCCACTCGATCGCGTACCGCGGACTGTTCGGCAAGCCCAACTACTTCTTCGACCACGCGGGCGTGCGCTTCGTGGTCCTCGACTCGAGCGCCAAGCGCGTGACCAAGATGCAGCTCAAATGGCTTAAGATGGCTCTCGACGCTCCCGGCCGTAAGATCGTGTTCACCCATATGCCCCCTGTGCAGCTGAGCCTGTGGGGCGGCGCGGGGCGCGTGCACGAGCTCGGCGGCTTTACCGGCGGCGCGCGAGAGTTCGTGGACATCGTTTCCGCGGCACGGGTCAGCCGCGTCTACATGGGCCACATACACGCCTTCGGCGTGCAGGACCACGGCGGCGTGCGCTACGTGCTCACCGGCGGAGGCGGCTCGGCGCTATTCCCTTCCGGCAATGATGATCGCTTCCATCATTACCTGACGGTCGAGATCGGTCCCTCCGTCCTCCGCGAGCGCGTGCACTCGCTCGACGGCAAGGTCGTCGCGATCCCGCAGGGCTTGGTGATCCTCCCCACGCACGAAGTGCGCAAGAAACGCCGCTGGTGGAGCTTCGCTTAATCCAGAGAAGCGAAGCGGCCGCGGCGCGTCCAGGCGGCAAGCCGCCTGGATTCGATATCTTCAACGAGCAGGACGTCGCTGTCCAGGTCGCACCAGGTAAAGAAGCCGGTGCCGAGCGCGAAGTGGACGCTCGGGCAAAGGCCGCGCGCGGTCTCGGCCATGCAGCCGATCATCAGCGGCAGGCCGGCGGCCCTCGCCACGGCGGCGATTTCGAGGCCGCGCGCGATTCCCGACTTCGCGAGCTTGATGTTGATCGCGGTCACGCCGGCGTTGACCGCGCGGACGGCATCCGTAACAGTGGCGACGCTCTCGTCCGCGGCGACCGGCACGGGACAACGCTTGGCGACGAAGGCCAGGGCGGCGAGGTCGCGCTTGGCCGTGGGCTGCTCGAACAATTCCACCGGCGCGCCGGTCTTCAGGACCGCCTCGAGGAACTTCAGCGCGGCCGCCGGCGTGAAGCCCTGGTTGCCGTCGAGCAGGAGCCGCGCTTTGGGCGCGGCCAAGCGCACGGCGCGCAGGCGCGCCAGATCGTCTTCTCTGCGGCCGCCGATCTTTATTTTAAGCACGCGGAAGCCGGCGGCGGCGGCCTCGGCTGCGGCTTGATGGGTGAGGTGAGCGTCCTTGGAAGCGGAAATCGTGAGATCGGTTTCGATCCGCCGACGCGCGCCGCCGAGCCAATAGGACAGGTTCGTGCCGGCCTCGGCCGCCAAGGCGGACAGAAGCGCCGCCTCGAAGGCGGCCACGGCGGGGCTCAAGGCGCCATGCCGCGCCCAGGCGTCGTCGACGAGCGCGCGCCAGTCGCGGACATCGCGGCCGCGCGCCTGGAGCGCCATTTTCTGGAGCGCTAAACGAAGCGCTTCCGCAGTCAGGTGCTTCTGCGCGATCGAGGTGGACGCTTCCCCATACCCCGCGGCTCCGCCGCAGAGTCTTACCGATATAGCGGCATTCACGGTGCGGTCGCGCCGGCCGCCTGCGGTGATGAAGGGGCGCTTGAGCGGCGACTCGACGAAAGACACGCGCGCCGAGGCGACGGCGGTTCTGGGCACTGAACGACGATAGCAAAATGGCTATAATTTCGGCGATATGACCCTATTCATGATGATGGCCTTGCTGCTGCCGGCCGCGCCCGCGCGCGCGCAATCGACCGCGACTTGGCGCGGCACGGACGTCTACCGCTCGACGGTGCTGTCCAACGACAAGGCGCGCGCCCTGTTCGGCGCGCGTCTGAGTGAGATCGTCGCTTTGCGTAATCAGCACCGGCCGGCCTCCAACGACAAGGCCGAGGTCATCCGCAAGCAGATCGAACAGGAGGCGGCGAAAATCCCGGGCATCGCCTCCGTGACGCTTGCGATCTCCGAGCACTTCACCTCCGTCGACCACTCGATGTACATCACGTTCGACATCGTCGACGAGGCCGACCGCGGGCGCCTCGCCTTCTCGCCCATGCCGCAGAGAACCGTGGCCGACCCCGGCGGTTTGCTCGCCGACTGGAAGTCCTATTACGACATAGGCGCGGCCTTATCGCGCCGGGGGCAGATGCCGGTCGACCGCCCCGACTGCCCCGGTTTCTACTGCCTCTGGGGAGGGGCGACGCCCGAGCTCGACGCCCTGCAGCAGAAATTCATTGTCGGCGCGACGGCCAAGGACCGCGAGCTCAGAACGGTCATGGCGCACGAGGCGGACGCCGAGAAGCGCGCCGGCGCTCTGTTCATGCTGAGCTACGGCACGCGCGGCGAAAGGGTGGTCGAGGCCTGTCTCGTCGCCTTGAAGGATCCCGCGCCCGTCGTCCGCGGCGCCGGCCTGCAGATCTTGGCCGACATCATCAACCACCGCAAGGATTTGCGCGTGGACGCGGATAAGATCATCCCCCTTCTCGACGATCCGAGCAGCTCCGCGCGCGCCAAAACTCTCGGTCTCCTGGTGCCCATGGTGGATGTTCCGGAGCAGCGCAAAAAGATTCTCGCGGCGGTCCCGCGGCTTATCGACATCCTCAAGCTGAGCGAACCTCGAAGCCACGACCTGGCCTTCACCGTGCTTGGCCAGCTTGCGCGGAAGTCATTCGACCGGCGCGATTACCCGAGCTGGGAGAAATGGGCTCTGGAGAGCACGGAAGGCCTCAAGAAGTGAGCGGCGGCGCCAAGCCCATGATCAGCATCACGCCGCTGATCATGGGGAAGACGGCGTTCTCGGTCATGCTGTTCGCCATGGGGATGCACTACTTGTCGACGGGGCGAAGCGAGGCCGACTTGTCGCGCATGGTCAGCGGCGCCGTGCTCACCTTGGCCAGCGTCTTTATCTTCATACTTTAGCGCCGCGACTCGATCTCGCGCCGCATCTCAGTCTCGAGATCGTCCATCTCCTTCATTTCGGCCTCGAGCACGTCGTCGATCCGGTAGGGCTTTTGGGGCGTCAGGACCACGGGCTTCGTCTTCGGGGCGGGCGGCAGCGGAATCTCGGCCTTGGGCACGACGACAGCGGGTGCTGCGGCGGCGGGCGCTTCAGTGGAGGCGGCCGGAGCGCTCTCTCCGCCGATCCAACGACGAGCGACGGAGGACTTGACGGAGAAATTGACGCTCGTGATCGTGAGACCATCGGCCGCTTTGCGGGCCATCGAGGTGTTCACGCCGATGATGGCGCCCGAGCGGTCGATGAGCGGGCCGCCGGAATTGCCGCGATTGATGCTCGCGTCGGTCTGGAAGGCGTCTTTGCCCGCGACGCCGCCGAGGTCCGCGATCACGGTGCTGATGACGCCCTGAGTGAGGGTCCACAGGCCGCCCTGCTCGGGATGGCCGATCGCGACGACGGCGTCGCCGGGTTCGACCGCCGAGTCGTCGCCGAGGGCGAGCGTGCCCGCCTTGAGGCGGGTCTCCGTTTCGAGAATCGCGAGGTCGAGAGCGCGGTCGAAGCGCGCGACTTTCGCGGAGACGGGGTTCTGCAGATCGCGCTTCGTGTCGCCGGTGACGCGCTCGGGTTTCGGGTAAACGCGGACGGCCGAGTACGGACGGCCGGTCTTGTCGTTGATCACCACGTGCGCGTTCGTGAGGACGCGGCCGCCCTCGATCAGGCTGCCGGTCCCGAGCTCTCCTGAGCCTTCTTTCTCAGCGGCGAGAATCAGCACCACGGACGGCGAGGCGCGCTGGTAGATTTCTTTCGCGGACAGCGTCTTGACGACGGGCGCTTCGGCTGCGGCAACCGGCGCGGGTGCCGGAGCGGGCGCGGGCGCGCCGACGATGGCGGCGATTTTGTCGTAGGCTTGAGAGGCCTCCAGATGGTTGCCCGCATCGGCCGCGGCGAGCAGGCGCGTCACTTCCTTGTCGGCATCGGTGGACAGCTTGCGTCCGCCGCGCACAGCGGCGACGGCGGTGCCGTGATAAGAGCGTTCATAGCTCCGGTCGTTCACGTATGCGCTGACATCGCTCCACCAGCCCGTCTCCTGAAGAAGCTCATGATCCGGGCCCGCGGCCTTGGCGTCGGCGTCAATCCCGCGTCCGGCGGAGACGAGCCCCGCCTCGACGGCGCGACGGCGACGTGAGGACGCGAGACTCTTAAACGATATTTGCAGGAGTGCCGGGCGCTCGAGCTTGGCCCAGCGCGCCTCCGGCGGCGTCTTCTTCGCCAGATCGCGGTAGTCCTCGTCGGACATCGTGAGCACGTTCTCGACCGCGGCGCGCAGGGCGACTTCGCGGGAGGCATCGTCGGGCGCGGCGGCGCGCAGCGGCGTCAAAGCGGCGAGGACCAACACGGCGGCGAGCGGGAGGGGTCGGATCATGGCCCCAGGATACCAAAAAAATATGTCCCCTGGAGGAATCGAACCTCCATCACCGACTTAGAAGGTCGGGGCTCTATCCATTGAGCTAAGGGGACGCAACTGAATTATATATGATGGCGCCATGCGAAAACTGGGGCTGACCGGGCGCATCATCCTCGGCCTTGTCGCGGGCCTTCCCGTCGGGCTCTACCTCGGCGCCGATGCGGCGGTATTAGGCGAGTTCGGCAAAATAGTGATCCAGGCGATCAAGCTCGCCGCCGCCCCGCTGCTGATGTTCACCATCATCGGGGCCGTCTTGACCACCAAGATCGGCGCGAAGGACGGCGCGCGCATGGGCTTCTTCTGCGCGATCAACGCGTGCATCGCTTTGGCGATCGGACTGCTGCTCTCGAACATCCTGAAGCCCGGCCTGCACCTCGCCGCGTCGGCGGCCGCCGGAAACAGCGAGGCGCTCGCGGCCGCGGCGGGGAAGAAGCTTGGCCTCGCCTCGTTTCTCGGCAATGTCGTTCCCCCCAGCCTCGTCCAGCCGTTCGCCGACAACGCGATCTTTCCCCTCGTCGTGATGGCGGTGGCGCTCGGCCTGGCCCTGCGCAAGCTCAAGAATCAAGGCGAGGACATTGAAGTCATCGAGAAGGGCGTCGCGCTGCTGCGCCAGGCGATGGAGACCTTGCTCGGCTGGATCATCGAGGCGGCGCCGTTCGCGGTGTTCGGCGTGGTCGCGAGCTCGATGGGCAAGTACGGCCTCTCCCCCTTGAAAGGCCTCGCCGCCTATGTCGCGGTGGGCCTGCTCGGGCTGATCATTCATCCGTTGATCATCTATCAAGGCTGGCTCGTCGCGTACGTGCGCATGCCGCTTGGGCGCTTCTGGCGCGAGGCGCGCGACCCCGCGATCTACTCGATCGGCGCCAACTCGAGTCTGGCGACCTTGCCGCTCACGCTCAAGGCCCTCGACAACCTCGACGTGTCGAAGTCGTCGTCGACACTCGGTGCCTGTGTGGGCACCAACCTCAACAACGACGGGATCATTCTTTACGAGGCGATGGCCGTGCTGTTCGTGGCGCAGGCCCACGGCCTGAGCCTGAGCTTCGGACAGCAGCTGTCGGCCGCGTTTTCATGCCTTATCGCCGCGATGGGCATCGCCGGAGTGCCCGAGGCGGGCTTTATCTCCCTGTCCTTGGTGCTCGTCGCGGTGGGACTGCCCGTCGAGCTCCTGCCCCTGCTCCTCACCGTCGACTGGATCCTGGCGCGCGCGCGCTCGGTCGTCAACGTGCTCGGCGACATGATGATCTCGATCCTGATCGACCGCGCCGCCGGACGCCGTTTTACTTAGGCTCGCGGTCGGCGAGAGCGTCGCCGAGATGTTGGCGCGGCTTCGGGATGATCAGCAGGTCGCAAAATAACGAGCCGAACAGCTTCCGTAAGGTCTTGAGCTCGGCTTCGACTTGCCCCAGCTCGATCCGGGCGATCTGGCCCTGATCGATTGCGCTTCGGCGTGCGAGCTGCGCCTGGCTCATCCGCAGCTTCCCTCGCAGCGCGCGCAGATAGAAGCCCGTCGGATGGGCCGCGGCTTTCGGAGCGCGCGCGACGAAACGGATCAGTTCATTGATCGCCTGAAGTTGGACGACGGAGCCGCGGGAGAGTCTTGGCATACCCCTATCTGAGTAATGTATTATGATACATTACTCAGATAGGGTCGCGTCAAGGGTGATGCGAAGGGCGGCACGCGGTCAGGGGTCTACTTCTTCTCGTGGATCATGAAGGCGTTGCCTTCGGTGTCGCGGTAGGAGGCGAACCAGCAGACCGGCGTCTCGTAGAGCTTGAAAAGCACCTTCGCCCTGGCCTTGGCGAGACGCGCGGCGGCCTTGTCGATGTCGGCGACCTCGAAGGCGATCGCGCCGCCGGCGTTCGCCGCGGGCTTGCCGCCGGTCATCGTGAGGCCGAGGACCTTCTCGTAGAACTTGCGCGCGCGGGCCATGTTCTTGACCGGGGCATCGTGAACGCGATATGCTTGATCTTCACCAGTTGGCCTGCTTGTAGTCCTTGAGGAATTTTCCGGAGACGTGGACGCCGGTGTTGAGGCCGACGAACCAGGGATCGAGGATGCGCGCAGCACCATCCACCACGTCGAGCGGGGGCGAGAAGTCGTGCACGGCCTGCTTGCGCAGGGAGTGCACGACGGGGTCCTCGTCGGTCACCCAGCCGGTGTCCACCGCGTTCATCCAGATGCCGTCGTTGACGTAGTCGCGCGCCGAGGTCAAGGTCAGCATGTTGAGCGCGGCCTTGGCCATGTTCGTGTGCGGATGCTTGTCGGTCTTCGTCCCGCGCGAGAAGATGCCTTCCATAGCGCTTACGTTGACGATGTGCTTGTCCCCGGTGGCGTGGCGGAGCATGAGCCCCTTGAGCTTCGAGGCCAGGATGAAGGGTGCGACCGCATTGATGAGCATGACTTCGAGCAGCTCGGGCGTGGGCACCGAAGCCAAGGTCATGCGCCAGCTATTGATCGTCCGCAGGTCCACCTGCTGAAGATCACAGTCAAATTTTCCCGTTGGGAAAATTTCCTTGCCCGTGATCTTGTCGTCGTAGACCATGCGCACCTGGGACAGGGCCGCGGAGCGCTTCAGGCCGACGCCGACCCCGCCGCCGTCGAGCGCCACGAGCGCGTTTTCCGCGGGCAAAGCGGCGGTGACTTCGTAATGGCCCGCGAGGAGGACCTTCTCCGTCTGGGACAAACCCGACCAAGGCAGGGCCTCATAAGGCAGAAGATGCTCGTAGAATCCGACCGGACGCCGCACGGTCTGCGCGGCGTTGTTGAGCAAAGCGTCGAGGCGGCCCTCGGTCTGGGTCAGGTAGCGGCAGAAGATTTCCACGCTCGGCGAGTGGCGCAGATCGAGGCCGTAGACCTTCACGCGGTCGCCCCAGTCCGCGAAATCGGGCTCGGCGGCGAAGCGCTTGGCCGCGTCATGAGGGAAACGCGTCGAGACGATCACGCGCGCACCCGCGCGCAGCATCTTGAGCGCGGCGTGGTAGCCGATCTTCAGGCGCGCGCCGGTAATGTAGGCGGCCCGTCCATGGAGATCCGCGGTCGAGAAGCGCTTGGCGTAGTTGAACTCGGCGCAGTCCGGGCACATGTTGTCGTAGAAGTGGTGGAGGCGCGTGAAGTCCTGCTTGCAGCAGTAGCAGCCTTGGGGGCGCGAGAGGCGGCGGACGGGCGTCTCGGGCGCTGGCAGCGCGGGCAGGGGTGCTGTGAACACCGGCGACAGGCGGGCCGTGCGGATTCCGGAGGCGGCGCGAGCGGCGCGGTCGGCCGACACGGCGGCGAGCTTGGCCTCCTGGCGCTCGAGCCGGGAGAGGCGGGAGCGTTGGAGACGCGTCGGACGGGCGAGCTTGCCGGCGGCCTTCATCAGGCGAATGCGCTCGTCCTCGCTCAGCTCACGAATCAGCCCGGGGTCTAATACGACGCTTTCCAGGGTCGCGAGACTGCGGCGGATGTCTTCGAGTTTGTCGACAGCGGGAAGGCTCACGCTAACATTGTACCACGAGAGTGCCCGCGATCATGTCGTGGACGCAGCGCCGCTCAGAGCGGTAGATGAACAGAATGTCGGCCCAAATGTAGAGCGCGCCGAGGAGAGGATGCAGCAACGTCAGTAGGAAGTACGGCAGGCCCGACAGGAAGCCTCTTTTCAGGACATTGACGACGAAGCCTCCGTTTTGATTCGTGCCCGTCGTTACGATTTTAACGCCGACGGCCTTCTTGCCGAGGGTCTGACCATGCCGTGCGAGGTAAAACAGGTTCGCCCCGAAGACGGCCGCGCCGACGGCCAATCCCACGAGCCGCACGGAATCCGGAAATGCCTCATACGCGGCCCAGGCAAAAGCGGCCGTGATGAGCACGCTGTCGATCGTTATGGCGAGAAGTCTCTGCTTGCGGGTGGCGAGTTCCATCACTTGTCCGTTATGGATGGATGGGAGATGAACTGGAGACTGTTGCCGTCGGGGTCTTTCGCATAGAAGGACCGGGCGCCGTCGCGGTGGGTCTTGGGCGCTTTCACCGCGTGGGGCTTCACGTGTTCGTACCACGCGTCGACATCCCCGGCCTTGCGGAGCATGATTCCGAAGTGATCCAAGCGGGTTTCCTTGCCGGGCGCTCCCTTATGAAGGGCCAGATTGTCTTGGCCGTTCATGGTCAGATAGAGATTGTCCGGATCCGGGCGCCATTCGACCTGGTAGCCGAGAAGACCGCAATAAAAAGCTTCGGCCTTGGCTAAATCACCGGTGAACAGCGCAATATGTCTTATACCAAGTGTCGACGGAGGGAGAGCCATGCCAAATGATATAATTTTCTTCTCATGCCCGAAACGCTCTCCCCCGCCGCTGCGCTGCTCAAAAAATACGTTCCCGACATCTATGCCTATCGTCGCCGCCGCACGCGCGAGGTGATGGTCGGCACTGTCGGCGTGGGCGGCGAGAACCCGATCCGGGTCCAGTCCATGACGACGACGGACACGCTTAACGTCGAGGCGACCTTCCTTCAATCGGTCAAGATGATCGAGGCGGGCTGCGAGATCGTGCGCATCACGGCACCCACCGTGGCCGACGCGCAGGCGATCGGCAAGATCAAAGAGAAGCTGGTCAAGGCGGGCTTTCGGCAGCCCATCGTGGCAGACATTCATTTTTCTCCAAACGCCGCGGACGCCGCGGCGGATTTTTGCGAGAAGGTCCGCATCAACCCCGGCAATTTCGTCGACAGCAAGCGCTTCGCGGTCAAGGAATACACCGACGCGCAGTATGCAGCGGAGATCAATCGCATCGAGGAGCGCTTCACTCCCCTCGTGCTCAAGCTCAAACGCCTCAAGCGCGCCTGCCGCATCGGCACGAACCATGGTTCGTTATCCGATCGGATCATGAATCGATATGGGGATAGTGCGCTCGGCATGGTCGAGAGCGCGCTCGAGTTCGCGCGTATCGCCGAAAAAAACGGCTATTACGACCTGATTTTTTCGATGAAGTCCTCCAACCCCAAGGTCATGATCGCGGCCTACCGCCTGCTGACCCAGCGCCTCGACGATCTCGGCATGAACTACCCGCTGCACCTGGGCGTCACCGAGGCCGGCGACGGCGAGGACGGCCGCATCAAGAGCGCTATCGGCATCGGCTCGCTTCTCGAGGACGGCATCGGCGACACGATCCGCGTCTCGCTCACCGAAGACCCCGAGCGCGAAATCCCCGTCTGCCAGGTGCTTGCCAAGCCTTTCCACAAACGCGAACAGGAGCCCGCGCGCGCCGAGAGCAAGAAGCCCGTCTACCACTGCGCCGACTTTTACAGTTACAAGCGCCGCAAGGCGGACTATTTTCCCATCGGCCCGTTCGTGACCGGCGGGTTGGACTTGGTCCGCGCGGTGACGACGGTCCCGGAGACTATGTCGGCCGCAGCCATCCTCGAGCTTCACGAGGTTCTGCTCGGCAAGGCTTCCGGCGCCGATCTCGAGATTCTGGAGTTCCTCGTGACGGACAAGGCGGGCATCGAGCGCCTGCGCGACGTGCGCGCGAAGCTGGCCGCGGAGACGTCACGCCTCGCGTACCTGGCGCGCGTTGAGGGCCCGCTCTCCCTCGCGCTCGACGCGGTCAGGATCGCCGACATGATCTGCTGGGCGACGCCCTCCGAGCGCGACTACGCGGGCTACCTCAACGCGATCAAGGACACAGTCCTGGTGAACCTCGTCGAAGCCGAGACCGCCGAGGTCGCGCGCCAGTACGAGGCCTCTTCCCTTTATAAAGCCGTGCCGACCATGACATCCTTGCGCGGAACCGACACGGGCAAGCTCATTCGCGAGTACCGCGCGCTCGCCGCGACGGGCGGCGCTTCGCCTATCTTAATACGCGCCCCCCGTGAAGCGACGGCCGACGAGCAGGTCATGCGCGCCGCCACCTTGATCGGCGGCCTGTTGTGCGACGGCGTCGGCGACGCGGTGGCCATCGACGCGGACCTCCCGCTCGAGCGCGGCGTCTCACTCCTCTATAACGTCCTCCAGGGCGCGGGCGTGCGCATCACGAAGACGGAGTTCGTCTCGTGTCCTTCCTGCGGAAGGACGCTCTTTGACCTACAAACGACGACCGAGCGCATAAAAGCCCGCACGGGTCATCTCAAAGGCGTCAAGATCGCGATCATGGGCTGCATCGTGAATGGCCCCGGCGAGATGGCCGACGCCGACTTCGGCTACGTCGGCGGCGCGCCCGACGCGATCAACCTCTACGTCGGACGGGAATGCGTCCAGAAGGGCATAACTTTCGCGAAGGCCGACGACGCGCTCGTCGAGCTGATCAAGAAGCACGGGAAATGGGTCGAGCCCTAGGGCTCGTTCTTCTCGCCGTTCTCGGCGCCTGCTCCCCACTTTATGGTTACCGCTCCACCGCTGGCCACGTCGGCCTTCTGTGGCACCGGCGCTCAATCGCGAAGACGATCGCCGACCCATCAACCTCGCCGGTGCGTCGTGAGCGGCTTAGGCTTGTCTTAGATGCGCGCCGTTTCGCCGTTGAGCGCCTGGCCCTCTCCCCCTCGCGCGATTATGCGACCTGGACGCCCGTGGACGGCGCCGTCACCTGGCTCGTGTACGCCTGCTTGACGACAAGCCTGAAGCCGATCTCTTTCCTGGGATATCCGTACAAAGGCCATTTTCGACGCGAGTGGGCCGAACGCGAGGCCGCCGCGTGGACGAAGAAGGGTTTCGACGCGGCGGTCGTGCCCGCGGCCGCGTACAACACGCCCTTGCCGGTCGCCGATCCGCTTCCTTCCTCGGCCCTAGACTTTGCGCCCGGAGAACTAGCCGAGCTTCTCATTCACGAGTTTATGCATGGCACGGTGAACACGCGCGATCAAACCTTCAACGAGGCGCTGGCGTCCTGGGCCGGCGAGCGAGGCGCGAAGTTGTTTTTAATCGAGCGCTTCGGCAACGCGTCGCTGGAACTGACGCAATGGCAGGTCGATCTGGCGCGCGCCGAGACGCGGGCGGTGCTGTTCGACGAACTCGCCCGAAAGCTCGAGGCGCATTATCGGGCGGGCGGAAGTGGCCGCGAGAAGATTTTCGCCGCTTCGGGCCTGGCGGGACCGCTCAACAACGCCGTCGTCGCCTCGCGCCGCGTTTACCGCGGCGAGCCCGCGCTTTTTGACGCGCTCCATGCGAAGGGCGGCTCCGATTGGAAGAAGACCATCGCGGCGCTTAAGGGTCTGAATCGCCGCGCCCCATGGCCGGCGCTTCGCGCCGCGGTTCTGGCGCGCCTGCCGTAAGCTGTATATACTTCCCCATGGCCAAACTATCCTTCCACCTGATCGCCGCGCTTAGCCTGTTCATCACAGGCTGCGCATCCATCATGACGCCGACGCAGATGAACACGCGGCGGGGAACCGGCACCCGCGGGACCATAGCGGGTCCGCCCGCCGATGTTCTCAATGCGTTCGTGGAAAGCATGCAGAAGGCCGAATACACCGTCACGCGAGAAGACAATGCGGCCTACGCGACGCATTCCGCCGGCGTCAACGCGGCGCTCTTTATCGAACCGGGCAGTTCGGAGGAGAGCACGAACGCCGAGATTCTTTACCTCTGCAGCATACTTGGACGCGAATTGTTGCGCAAGTCGGAGTCCGGCACTCTTAAGGCCATCTCCAACGAGGTGGAGCTGAAGCATTTGCGGCGCAAAGTCTCAGGGGGCGGAGTCGTGGTGAAAGCGCCCGTGCCGGCGACGGAACCGGATTCCGCAGCCGCGTCCGCGCCGGTCGCCGCCGAGGAGGCGACGCCCGCGCCTCCTGCGCCACCCGCGCAAGCGGCCGCCAAGCCCGCGCAGCGCGCCCCGCCGACGCCTGCTGAGGCGAAAGAGATCGACGAACAGTTGATGCCCTAGGTCAGTACTTGACCGAGCAGCCGTAGGGGCGCGACGAGGGCGTGGACACCGGCTTGCCCGCCATCGCTTCATCGAGCGCGGACGCGACATAATTCTTCGCGGTCTTGATGTCCGCCGCGTCGGCGCTCGGGGTGTCGTCGATGCCGCCCATGTAGATCAAGGCACCCTTCTTGTCCACGATGAACATGTGCGGCGTGGTCTTCGCGCCGTACAGGCGGCCGACGTCCCCGTTCTCGTCGAGCAGGATCGCCTTGGAGGACATTTTCTTGAGCCGGTCGCTCGCCTCGGCAGGGGTCAGATGCCCCTCTTTGCCTTCCTTCGACGAGATGATCGAGTACCAGACCACGCCTTTTTTGCCGTACTTCTTCTGCAGACTCTGCATGTTGCCGGAGCCGTAGTGCTTCTTCACGAACGGGCAGCCCTCGTTGAACCACTCGAGAACGACGAGCTTGCCTTTAGCGCCGGAAAGCTTGACGGGCTTGCCGCTTTGGTCGGCGAGCGTGAAATCGGGAGCGGGCTTGCCGAGCTCGGGCGCGGCGTGGGCGACGGACGTCAGCGACATAAGAACGGCGGCGATCGCGGTCTTCATGGTTTTTCTCCCAAAGTCTCCAGCACAAGTCCCGGCGTCAAAATTTCCGGAAGGATGACGGCCTCCCCTCCCTTGGGGTAGACGATATAAAGTGGAACGCCCGCGCGTCCATGTTTGGTCAGCTCGGCCTCGATGATGGGATTCTTGTCCGTCCAATCGGCCTTGAAGGCGGCGCCTTTTTTTAAAACCGCGACGAGTTCCGGGCGCGACAAGACGAAGCGCTCGTTGACCTGGCAAGACAGGCACCAGGCGGCGGTGAAGTCGACGAAGACGGTCTTTCCGGCTGTTTGGGCGTCATGAACCGCTTCCGGCGACCAGGCTTTCCATAATGGATCGACGACGGCGGGCGCCGCGAGCAGGCGCCACAGCACCCAGAGAAGCCAGGCCGCCGTGAGGAACATCGGGACGGACAGCGCGCGCTTGATCCGTTCCATCCACGCGCCGGGGCGCGGCAGGAGCTTGAGGAATGAGGGAAACGACGCGAGAATCGCGTAGGGCGCCGCCGTGCCGAGGCCGAGCGAAGCGAAGACCGCGAGCGCCTCCCACGCGGGCCGGGTCAAGGCCCAGCCGAGCGCGGCGCCCATGAACGGCACGGTGCAGGGCGCGGCCACGACGACCGCGAACACACCGGAGGAGAATGAGCCGCCGCCGCTTCGCGTGCCGAGCGACATGAGCCGAGTTCCAACCTCGAAGACGCCGAGAAGATTCAAGCCGATCGCGATGAACAGCGCGGCCAGCGCGCCGACCACCCATGGAGACTGAAGCTGGAAGCCCCAGCCCAGGGACGCTCCGGCCGCGCGCGCGGCGAGCAGCGCTCCTGCGAGCGCTAGAAAGCTCGTCACGACGCCGGCCGTGTAGGCCAGCGCGTGGAAATGAGGCGCGCGATGTCCGGCGCTTGCCTTGACCAGACCGAGCACCTTGATCGAGAGGATCGGGAACACGCACGGCATGAGATTGAGGAGCAGCCCGCCCAGGAACGCGAGCAAGAGATTGCGCGCCGCGGCGCCGCCCGAGCCGACGGGTACCAGGATCCAGACGGGCGGATGTCCCGGGCGTACGAGTATCCCGCTCAGCGTCTTCAGGTCCGTTCCTCCCGGTGCCTTCTGGAGGACGAGCTGGGTGCGCGTGGGCGCGACCGCGACGGGTCCGCGCGCGCTTTCAAAGACGCCGGGCTCCGCTGGGAAGAATTCGGCGAGCGGGTGGCGGCCGTCGATCTCGAGAATCACCTGTCCGCCGCGGCGCGACGCGCCGAGCGCGGCCGCGGCATCGGGCTGCGGCAGGTTCTCGCGCGCTTTGTCGAGGAGGCCGCGCGCGGTCGGGACGGCGGTGAGTTCGGCTCTTCCGGGTATGCAGACGTCGGCGCACTCGAGCCAGTTGGCGGTCGCTTTTATCGCGCCCTTGGGCAGCTTTGCCGGGATGAGGACGGTGCCGCCGTAGCCGAAGCTCGTCAGCGGACCATACACGATGCGCTCCGGAGCCGGGAAATCAAGAAGGCCCGGCGTCAGCTTTGTCGCCAGTCCCGAGTCGCCGGGGTTGATCCAATAGGTGTGCCAATGCGGGGCGTGCACGAGCCGCAGCGCGGCCTCGCCGCCCGAGACGAGCAAAGACGCCTTGACGTGCCCTCCGCTCTTGGCGGAGGCCGAGGAGGCCAGCAACGCGGCTAGGACGAGTGCGCGCATCGTGGCCGCTAGTTTTTCTTGACGGGCACGACGCGCAGGAATTCCACCTTGCGCCGTCCGGGCACGAGCCGCAGGCCCTGGGCCGCGAGAGCCCGGGCGCGCTCGCCGTCGTCGCTGCGCTTCCACTCGAGATCGAGAGAGTATTCGCCCTGGAGCCCGGTGTCATCGACGACAGGCCTGCCGACCGACATCCACAGCGCCTTCGCGAAGCGGGGCATCGTCGCCTTGCCGAGGAGTCGCCCGCCGCCGGACGCCATGATCCCGGACTTGAGAGACGGCGCTCCCGCCTGCGGGCGCGGTGCGCCCGGCGCGGTGGACAAGGATAGAAGGAAGACGTCGGTGTCTTTGAACTCGGGTTCGGCGGTCACGCCGAACGTGGACTGCACCGCCAGCTTCAGAAGCTCCCGGCCCTTCTCGAAGTTCCCCGGAGGCGTCTTGAGGCGGACATTGAAGGACTCGACGGGCGGATTGTCGGCGATGACCTGATCCTGTTCGATGCCCCAGATCCAGGAGATCATGAGCGCAAACGGCAGGGCGCTGGCCTCGAGTGCGTCATCGCTCATGCTCATGCCCGGTTCCCCAGAGGCCGAGGAGATCGAGGCCTCAAAAAATATCTTCCCCGCGGTCCTGCGCGGCGACGCCGCGTCCGCGGAGTCGAATGTCACGGCGGTCGGCTTATAGCGTCCCGCGATCGCGTCGCGCACATGGCTTTCCTTGAGAGAGTCGGGAAAGACGCGCCCGAGCAAACGCCCATCCTTGCCGATCAGATAGCCGTCGGGCCGGACGGAGTTCTGGTAGGCCTTGAACGACGACTTCGCCTCGTCCACCCCGACCCAGGCCTTCATCTCGTGGTTCTTGAGGTAAGCCGCGATCATGTCGGCGGGTTCGTCGGTCACCGCAAGGAAGACGACGGGCTCATCCTTGAGCGAATCGATCAGGCGGTTCGTGCGCGGGACTCCGGCGACGCACGGAGCGCACCACGTCGCCCAGAACTCAAGGAAGACGACCTTGCCCTTGAGGCTGGCGAGGCTCTTGATCTCGGCGACCGGGGCGTTGAAGACCTTGGCGATCTTGAACTCGGGTGCTTTCGGCGCCGCCGCGGCGCCGGCGGGCACGGCGAGAAGCGCAGCGAGAATGAAAGCGATCATCGCGGGATTCTAGCTTAAAACCAGTATTGCGCGGTCAGCACGGCCGCGTTGGGCATGCGGCCGAACTCGGCGAGCTTGTCGCCGCCGAAGCGCCGCCACGCGGCGGTGAGCCACAGGTCGGGGATTGCGTTCCACGACAGGCTTGGATAGGCCATCGTCGAGTTGTCGTCGGCATTCACGATGGCCGCGCATTCGAACTTCAGCAAGGTGTGCAGGTCCTTGGAGAAGGTCGCGCCCGCGTAGTCTTGGGCCACGCCCGGCGTGCCGTTGCCCGCGTGATACAGCTCGAAGACGAGGGCCGCGTCCTTGAGCCAGGTCCATTTCGTGTCGGAGGCGAAGTTGTAGTCGTACCCGACGCCGGTTTTCCAGTAGGGGGTGCGATTGACCGGGTTGAACCAGGCCGCTTCGCCGTGGGCGGTGCCCTCAAGAAGCTCGCCCGCAAAATCGCCGCCCAACACGAAGGAGGCCGTCGAGCCGGGAATCTTCCCGCCCATGAGTGCTAAGTCCAAGCCCTCCCAGTTGGCGCGGCCGCGCGCGAGCAAGGCGTGGTCGATCCAGATGTCTCCCGGCGCCCAGGCGAGCTCCGCCTGGCCGAGCGCGCCGACGCCGGCGCGCGCGTACAGCGCGTCCACGCCGCGGCGTTCGTCGCGCTCGACGTTCGTCGGGTCGTGCGGGTTGAGGACGTCGGTCGGGTTCCACAGCTTGCCGGTGCCCCAGGCGATCCGTTGGCGGCCCGCGCGAAGCACTCCCCTCTCGTCCTCCAAGCCGACCCAGGCCCGGTAGGCGCCGATGCCGTAGCCGTTGGTCGTCCCCGTCGAGACGGTGTGCTCCATGTCGAGCCAGGGCTTGGGCGGCGCGTAGCCGAACTGACGGAACTCGGTCGTGCGGAAGTAGGAGCCCGCGGCGACCTGCCAGTCGAAATCGACGTGAGCCTTGAATACGGACCTGTCGGCGTCGAGGGTGAGGCGCGCGCGGGCGGTATTGAGGTTGTAGGCGCGCCCGTCAAACGCCGAATGCGAGTACTGCCAGAAATTCTTCAGATAACCGCCGGCCTTGACACCGGCTTCGGCAGGCGCGGCGAGTAACGACATAACCACAAAGACACAAAGGCACAAAGAAAAACGGAAGGGAGGGTAACGGCATACGGCGTTTTCCGTCTTAACGCGAGCGGACTTCATCGGCTCGGAGCTCTCCGTCCTGCAGGCGCACGACGCGGCGCGCGCGTTCGAGCACGGCCTGGTCGTGGCTCGAAAACAGGAAGGTGATGCCGTGGTCGCCATTGAGACCTTCCATGAGGTCCAATAGCTGCGCGCCGGTCTTCGAGTCGAGGTTCGCGGTGGGCTCGTCGGCCAGCACGAGGGAGGGACGGTGCACGATCGCGCGGGCGACCGCCACGCGCTGCTGTTGGCCGCCGGACAGGAGGTCGGGCCGCCGGTGAGCGTAATGCTCGAGCCCGACTAAGCGCAGCGCCTCGAGGGCCAGCTTGCGGCGCTCGTCCGGCTGCGCGTCCTGGAGGACGAGCGGGTACTCGACGTTCTCGGCGGCGGTCAGGACGGGTATGAGATTGTAGGACTGGAACACGAAGCCAAGCGAGCGCAGGCGAAAGTCGGACAGCGCGTCGGCGTCGAGGCCGGAGACGACCCGGCCCTCGTAGCTCACCGTCCCTTTCGTCGGCTGGTCGAGCGTGCCGATCAGGTTGAGAAGGGTCGATTTCCCGGACCCAGACGGTCCGGCCAAAGCGGTGAACTCACCGCGCTCGATGACGAGGTCCACACCCTTGAGCGCGGCGACCTTGGAGCCGGCGGCGTATATTTTTTCGACGGCGGCGGTCTCGACGAGCGGCGGCGCGGACCGAGGCTTAGACATGGCGCAGGGCCTCCGAGGGCTTCAGGCGTCCCGCGCGCAGCGCCGGAGGCAAGGTGGCGAGCAAGGTGACGAGGAAAACCGTCGCGCAGGCGAAGGCGTGCATCCCCCACGACGGACGCAGGAAGATCACCGACGGGAAAGGCAGGAAATACTTAAAGGCGTCCCCCACGGGCAGCGCGAGCCCGCGGCGGCCGAAGTGGGAGATCAGCGCCCCGCCGACGCTCAGGCCGAAGGCGGTGCCGACGAGCCCGAGCAAGGCCGACTCGACGACGAGCAGGCGCACGATCCAGCTCGGGCGCGCGCCCATGGCCATCAGCACGCCGAACTCGCGCACGCGCTCAAATAGGCTCATGAGCTGGGTGTTGAGAATCCCGAGAGCAACGATCGCAAAGACGATGACCAGCACGACGGTCAAGATGCCGTCTTGAAAGGATTGAATGCCGATGATCTCCTTGTCGATGAGCTTCCATGAGAAGGCCCCGATGTTCCCGGGGCCGAGCCTTGCGTCCAGGTCGGCGGAGGCGTCGTCGGCCTGCTCGATGTTCTTGAGCTTGGCGGCGAGCTCGTTGGCTTGCCCGGGCCGGCCGAGCAGTTCCTGCATGCCCGAGAGAGGAATCCAGACCATCTGGCCGTCGAACGATTCGGAGCCCGTTTCTTGAATGCCGACGAGACGGAAGGCCTCAGCACCCATGGAGCCGTCCGCGGCCTGCGCCATCAGCACGACCTTCTCGCCGAGGCGGACGTCGAGGCGGCCGGCGATCTTGCGTCCCATGACGATGCCCTTCGTGCCCGGCTCGAGGTAATGCCCTTCCTTTATGTAGGTCGCCAAGTCGGTGATCAGGCGCTCCTTGTCGGGCTCGACGGCGCAGATCAAAGCGCCGAGAGACATGGTCGGAGAGGAGACCAGGCCGGTGAGGTGGATGCGCCGTCCCCAGGCGAGAACGCGCGGGTCCGCGGCGAGGAGCCGAGCTGCGGGCTCAGGGTCCGTCATGAACTTATCGGGGAATTTGAGCTCGTCGACGTCGCGGCGCTCGATGCGCACGTGGCCGGTGAAGGAGCCGGTCGCCTTCTCGATGAGTTGGTACTGAAGCGAGCGCATCATGCTTTGGCCGAACATGATCGCCGCGAGACCGAAGCCCATCGCGGCCACGTTGATCAGGCTGCGGCGGCGGTTGCGCCAGACGTTGCGCCAGGCGAGACGCAGCATGCTAACCCTCCCCCTTCTGCAAGCGCTGATAGCTGAAAAACTTATCGTCGAGCGGAATGTCGAACTCGAGCTCTTGATAATGAAGGACGGTGCGCTGGCCCTTCTTCTTCGCCGGCACGCATTCAAGACGCGCGGGCACGCGGCGGCCGCTCATGATCTTAATGTCGGATAAGGTGATCGTGCGGATCAGCTCGCCGCGTTCTGAATAGTCCAGTTCGTTGAGCGGGACGACCGACTGGTCGTCGTCGTACAGCGCCACGTCGGTCAAGACCTTGCCCCAGACGACGGGCGCGTCGGGCTTGGGCAGGGCCTCGATGTGATAAACCGTGCGGCCCTCCTCCTTCGTCGTCTTGAGGAGCTTGTGGTTATAGTCCTTGACGATCGAGTCGGCCTTGACGATGTCCTCGTAGGTGAAATCCGAGCCTTGCCAGGTCGAGTGCATCATCGTGGGCGGGATTTTGATGACGCGTTCCACCTTCGCAAGCCAGACCCACAGCTCGGTCTTGCGCCGCAAGGTGGTGTTTCCGCGTTCTTTAGCCGGTGCCAGAATCTTGATGAAGGCGAAGGCCCGGTCCTTGTTCCAGCCCTCGATTTCAAGAGCCCGCTTCCATTCCGGCGTCTCGATCGTCATGATGAGGCGGCCGTGGCTCGAATCGCCGCGCAGGGCCTTGTTGGCCTTGTCGATGAGTTCGTGAAGGCTGGGCTCTCCGGCGGAGGCGGGAGCGGCGAGCAGCAGCGCGCAAAGCAGGCCTTTCATGGCGCGCGGGCCGTGAGCCGCCACAGGTCGAACTCGCCCGTGAGGCCCTTGAGCGGGATCGTGAAATGCTGGGCGGCGGCCACGCGGCGCGCGAGCACGGCCGCGCACGCCGGGTCGGCGCTGATCGCCTTCGTGATCACGATGTCCCCGCCCGCGCTCTCGTTTTGGACGCGCGCGGAGACATTGACGGTCGTTCCGAAATAATCGAGAGTACCGTCCGCGTTGATCGCGATGGACGGTCCTTGGTGCACGCCGATCTTAAGAGCCACGGGCTCGCGGGGCGCTAGGAGCGCTGTGAGCTCGCCGATGCGCTCCTGCATGTCGAGCGCGGCTTCGAGCGCGCCCGCTCCCGAGGGAAACACGGCCATCACGGCGTCACCGATCGTCTTGACCACCGCGCCCCCGCGCTCGGCGATGATTCCGGTCAGCCAGCCGAAATGGTCGCGCACCACGCCGTAGGCGGTCGCGTCGCCGACGCGTTCGTACATCGCCGTCGAGCCCTTTAGGTCGGTGAAGAGCAAGGCGATGTTCTTGATCCCGATGTCCACACCCGGCGCCAGCACCTCGGAGGAGAACAGATCGCGAAACTCCTGCAGCATCGTGACGTGCGCGGCGGTCGCCGCGGCGTCCTTCCAGCTTTCTTTTTCGACGCGCACGAGCGCGGGTTCGAGCAAGGGTTGAAAAAGGAGCCGGACCAGGCCCGGCTTGAATAAGATCTCGGCGCCGTCGGGAGCGTGCGCGAGGTCGATGGACACGGTCGCGGGGCCGTCGCTCGACGGTCTTAAGAGTATCGCGCGCTTAGTCTGCAGGAAGCGGACGGTGTAGGAGCTTGAGGCGAGCTCGATGTCCACCGGCCGGACCGCCGCACCGTCGAGCCGCAGCTGCGCCGCCGCGTGGCGCGAGTGGACGGGGCTGCCGGCGCAGAAGACGGCACCGTTCGCGGCGCGCACACTCGGGTGTACCGAGAAGCGCAGCTCGACCGAGCTGCCGAGATCCACGCCGTAATCGATGTCGCATGTGCCGCAATGCGAGGTGCTTTTAAGGGAGGTGAGTGAAGCGAGCGTCTCCTTGGGCGCCGCACAGTTCGGGCACAGCACCTCCCATTTCAGGTCGAGCAGGCCGGCCTTGGTCGCGTGTAAACAGGCGCCGAGCGCAGCGAGGCGCGGCAGACCCCAGCGGTCGGCGAGCTCGAAGGGGCGCATGCCGCGGAGCTCGTCGTCCGACGAGTCCTTGATGTGGGCGATGAGGCGCTCGGCGGCGAGCTTGTTGACGCGCTCCGCGAGTAAAATATTCGATCGCGCGGCGAGCTGGTCCTCGTCGACCGGCGTCACCGTGCGCGGGGGTGCCGGAAACGCCCCGAGCTTCTGGATGGAGCCGTCGATGCGGCCGTAGATGTTCTTCATGTCGCGCAGCGCCTTGCCGGCGAAGGCGCGCACGAGCGGGCGCGTCCAGCCCCAGCGCGGCGTGAACGCGCCGTACAAGGTCGCTGAGGTCCCGCCGCCTTCGGCGGTCATCTTAAGACCGCCCTGGAAGCGCGTGAAGGGGCCGGTGTGGAAGTCGCGCGTGACCTCGTAGTTGCGCGCGTCAACGTAGTCAAACGGCGCCTCCTTCCAGCGCAAAGACAGGCCGAACAGACGGGCGCTGATCTGCTGCGAGTAGTCCACGGGATCGGCGCCGGAAGAGGTGTTCTCGGGCATGCCGAGCGCGCGGTTTAAGCGGTCGGTGTTGGAGACGAGCGGCCATAGCTCGGCGGGCGGCGAGGCCAGGTGAAAGGTATTCTCGAGCCGGACCGGTTCCATCCGCGGATTGTAGTAAAATAGGCGGGTGAAGCGATTCGCCTGCGTGCACGGTCATTTCTATCAGCCGCCCCGGGAGAATCCCTGGACCGGGGCGGTGGAGCGCCAGCCATCGGCCGGCCGCGACCACGACTGGAACGCGCGCATCGCGCGCGAGTGCTATGTCCCCAATGGCGAGGCCCGGGTCGTCGACGGCGAGGGCCGCATCACCGACATCGTCGACAACTACGCCTGGATGTCGTTCAACTTCGGCCCGACCTTGCTGGCCTGGCTCGAAAAAGCCCATCCGGACGCATACGTCCGGCTGATGAATAGCGACAAGGAAAGCGCCGGGCGCCTGGACGGCCATGGCAACGCGCTGGCGCAGGCCTTCCATCATTCGATCCTGCCGCTCGCCTCCGCCCGCGACCGAGCGACCGAGATCCGCTGGGGTCTGGCCGATTTCCGGACGCGATACTCAAGAGAGGCCGAAGGCCTCTGGCTTCCCGAGTGCGCGGCCGACGACGCGACGCTCGCCGCCGTATCGGACGAAGGCGTCAAGTTCGTGATCCTCGAGCCGCACCAAGCCGACTCCGTTCGCCCCTTGTCGGGCGGCGCCTGGAAGGACGCCGCCGATGCGTTGCGCCCCGGCATGCCCTATCAGTGGAGCGACGCAAAGCGCAAGCTGGCCGTGTTCTTCTATGACGGCCCGTTGTCGCGCTCGGTCGCTTTCGAGCGCGCGATGAGCGACAGCAAGGCCTTCGCCGGCCGCGTCATCTCGGGCTTGCCGCCATCGGCGGCAGACGGGCTTGTCCTGCTCGCCACCGACGGCGAATCCTATGGGCACCACGAGTCCTTCGCGGAGATGGGCCTGGCGCACTTCCTGCGCTACGCGCTTCCCGAGAAAGGCGTCTCGCCGGTCAACTTGGGCTGGGTCTTGGCCAAGCATCCTCCCCGCCATGAGGTAAGTCTGCGCGCGGGCGGCACCTCCTGGAGCTGTCCGCACGGTGTCGAGCGCTGGCGCTCGGCCTGCGGCTGCGGCGCCGTGGACGGGGCGAGCCTCGAGTGGCGGGCTCCGCTGCGTACGGCGCTGGAGAGCCTGCGCGACGATCTCGCCGCGCTGTATGAAAAAGAGTCCGCGGGTCTGCTGAGCGATCCCTGGCTTGCGCGCGACGCGTATGTCGCCGTGGCGCTCGACCGTTCCGCGGAAAGCGTCGCGCGTTTCCTGTCCAAGCACGCGCCCGCCGTGAAGGACGAGGCCGCGCGCGTTAAAGCCCTGACCTTGCTCGAAATTCAGCGGCACTCGCTCATGATGTTCACGAGCTGCGGTTGGTTTTTCGATCAACTCACACGGCTTGAGCCCGTGCAGGTCCTGCTCTACGCCGCCCGGGCCCTCGAGCTGGCGCGGACTTTCGGCGCCGATTATGAGGCCGGGTTCGTCGCTTCACTGAAGGATGACGCGGGCGTCTGGGAGAAGCTCGTGAAGCCCCAGATCATGACGCCCGATCACGTCGCCGCTCACTACGCCGTGTCGCTTCTCTTCGAGGACCAGCCGCCCGCCTTCGTTCACCACCACCGGGCGGCTTGCGAACGCTTCACGCGGCGCGTCGAGGGCGGGGTCACCGTGGCCGCGGGCCGCGCGACCTTCTCCGACGGCTGCACCGGCGCCCGCTGGACCCGCGCCTTTTTCTCCGCGGTGCTCAAGGGCCAGCGCGTGCAGACCTTCGTCTGCGCGGGCGACCTGCCCGATGAACGATTCGACAGCCTGCTGCACGCGGCCGCGGGCGGTTCGGAAGCGGCGCTTCCGCCGGGGCGCCTATTCCTCCTGCGCGACCTGCGTCCCGACGAACGCGAAAAGGTCCTGACGATGGTGCTCAAGCGCCGGCTCTCGCGCTGGGAGGCGGCCGGGCGCGATCAGCTCGAGGACGCGCTGACGCTCGCCGAGCAGTTCCGCGGCCTGGGCCTGCCTCTGCCCGCCGGGCTCGACGCGGAGACGAGGTTGTCGCTCGAGCACGCTTTGGCCGATGCGGCGCGCCGCTTCGCGGAGGACGGCTACGGCGCGCTCGATGAGATGAAATCCGTCGTCGCGCGCGCCCGGGCCGCGGGGCTGTCGGCTCCCTGTGAGCGCGCGGAACTGCCTTTCACGCGCGGCGTGTCGCGCCTGCTCGCGGGCCTGGAGAACGGCTTGGCCGACGAGTCTTCCCGGGAGCTCGTGGAGGCCGCGGAGGCCGCCGCCGCCGCCGGGCTCTGCGACTGGCGCCCGGGGGCGCAGGTGCGCGTCTTCCGCTGGCTCAAGTCCCGCCGGAGCGCGCTTCCCCAGGACGCGCGCCTGGCGGAGCTGCTGTTCTTAAAGCTGCCGGTTTAATCGGCCGGTATAGCGCGAAGTTCTTCGCGCGCGTAGTGCAGCAAAGCGGGCGCTAAAAGGACGCCCGGCACGCCCATCAGGGCTTCGCCCACGACGAGCCCGATCAAGGTCATCCACATCGGGGTGTCGATCGAGCCGCCGACGATCCGGCTGTTGAGGATGTACTCGAGCTTGTGGATGACGACGAGATAGATGAGGCCGATCGTGGCGAGCTGGACGGAGACGGTCAGGCCCGCGGTGACGATGGCGGTGTTGCTGATCACGTTGCCGATAATCGGCACCATACCGCAGACGAACGCGGTCAGGATCAGGAAGGTCTTGAACGGGAAGCCCATCGCGTGCAGGAAGACCGCGGTCAGGGTCGCGTTGAGCGTCGAGATCGCGACCTGGGCACCGACGACCCGCTCGAAGCTGCGCACGAACAGCCGCACGCGCGCCGTAAACTCCGCGCGCAGCGCCTCGAAGAGGTTCGAGGCGGAGTCCTCGTCCTGCGGCGTCAGAAAGCGTATCGCGGCCGCGAACACGCCGACGACCACCTGGAAGAAGCCGCGCGTGAGCAGGCCGCTCGTCTTGCTGACGGAGGAAAAATTGTCCTTGACCTCGGAGACGACGAGGTCGCGCAGTTCGAGCGCGTTGTCCACCGGAATGGCGAAGCCGAACTCGTTGGACAGCGTCGTCAGGCGCGGCAGGACGGTGTCGAGCAGCATCGGCAGGCGGACCAGGCCGACGCGCACGAAGGTGATGAAGATCCAACTCAGCAAGGTGGCCAGGACCGCGAACACGGCCAAGGCGGCCCAGCGCGCGAGGCGGGACTGCACGCCCGCGCCGCGCAGGCGGCGCTCCGTCAGGTCCATGATCATGTAGGAGATAAGTCCGGCGAGGACGCAGGGGCCGAGGCTGAAGCGCGCGATCACGAGCAGGGCGAGCGCGAAGAGCGCGTAGGAAGCCTTGCGCGGACCGGGAATCGCTGGGCTCATCGGCCAGAGAGTAGCAATTTCCCCGCTTGAGGCACATTGCGGCCTGGGTCCTCTGCCGGGACCCCGGTGGGTCCTCCGGCTCGTCTCGGAGGGCCGACCTCTTTATAGGATGGCGCCATGAAACAGCTCTCCCTCTTTCTGGCATTGCTGTCGGCCGTAGCGCCCGCTCTGCCGGTTTCCGCGCAGGTCGTCGGCCAGTCTGTTTCCATCGTCCCCGGTGGCGCGCCGGTCATCCCTGCACTCCGTTTCGATCTTTCTCGTCAGGAAATGCGCCAGGCTTACCGCGAGGCGTCTTCGACCCTCGACGGCGCCTTGGCCGGGATCGTCGCAGCACCCGTCCCCCAGGCAAACTTCGCCGATACCGTGCTTGCCCAGGAAAAAGCCGTCGGCGATTTCGCCCGCGCGGTGGTCCCGCTCGTGTTCTCGGCCCATGTTTCCGCCGACAAAGGCGTGCGCATGACGGCGCAGGCCATCGAGAAGGTCATGAACCGCCGTTTCGTCGAACTCGGTCAGCGAGAGGATATATATCAGCGCGTGGCGGCCGTCGTCGCCAAGGGCGAGACGCTCGACGCCGCCGACCGCAGGCTTCTTGAGAAGACCTTGCGCGACTACCGCGACAACGGCCTCGGCCTCGCTCCCGAGCAGCGCGGGCGCCTGAAGGCTATTCAGACCAAGTTGAACGACTTGTCGTCCCGTTTCGAGATCAACATCAACGAGAGCAAGGACTGGCTCGAGGTCGACGACGCCGGACTCACGGGCTTGCCCGCCGACGACAAGGCCGGTCTGGAGAAAACGGCCGAGGGCAAGTACAAGGTCGGCCTCGACTACCCGAGTTTCATTCCGTTCATGCGCTACGCCAAGAACGGCGAACTGCGCAAAGCCCTCAATCATAAATACGAGAACCGGGCCGTGCCCGAGAACCTCCCGATCCTGAAAGAAGGCCTCGAGCTCCGCCGCGAGATGGCGTTGCTCCTCGGCTACAAGGATTATCCGGCCTTGGCCCTGAAGGACCGCATGGCGAAGACGCCGCAGCGCGTGGCCGACTTTCTCTCGCGCCTGACCGAGAAGGTTCGCGCGCGCGCGAAATCCGAATTGGCGGCGATCCTCGCGGTCAAGCGCCGCGACGACCCGGCCGCGACCGAGCTCGGCGATCACGAGCGCGGCTACTACGCGCGCATTCTGCGCGAGGAAAAATACTCCTACGACGCCGAGGAGGTGCGCCAGTATTTCCCCGTTGACCGCGTCGTCTCCGGCGTGCTCAAGGTCTACCAGCGCATTCTCGGCGTGACTTTCCGCGAGGTCAAGGGCGGCCCCGTCTGGCATCCCGACGTGCGCCTCTTTGAGATCGTCGACGTGAAGAGCGGCAGGCTCATCGGCCACTTCTACCTGGACTTGTATCCGCGCGAGGGCAAGTACACGCACGCGGCCGCGTTCCCGCTCCTGATGGGACGCGCCGTTCCCGGCGGCTACGACAAGACCGCGGCCGCGATGGTCGCGAACTTCCCTAAGGCCATCCCGGGCGAAAGTCGCCCCTCCCTCCCGGGCAAGCCCGCGCTCCTTCCCCATGCCGATGTCGAGACCTTCTTTCACGAATTCGGCCACCTGATGCACCAGACGCTCACCCAGGCGCGGCACATGTCCTTCTCCGGCACCTCGGTGGCACTCGACTTCGTCGAGGCGCCCTCGCAGATGCTGGAGAACTTCGCGTGGGAGCGCGAAGTCCTCGATGAGATCTCGGGGCGCTGGGACACCGGCGAGAAGCTGCCCGAGGCGCTGTTCAAGAAAATGACCGCCGCGCGCCGCTTCAACGAGAGCGTCGTCACGCTCTCGCAGATCGCGATGGCCGCGGCCGACATGGCCCTGCACGCGCTCGTGCCCGCCGACCCCTCGGCCGAGTTCAATCGCATCGTCGCCGAGATCACCGGCATGCCCGGCGCGCCGGACACGAACCCCGCGGCGAGCTTCGGCCACCTCATGAGCGGCTATGGCGCGGGCTACTACTCCTACCTGTGGTCATTGGTCTTCGCCAAGGACATCTACTCCGCCTTTAAGGCCGAGGGGCCCCTGAACCCGGCCGTGGGCGGGCGCTATCGCCGCGAGATCCTCGAGACGGGCGCGCAGCGCGCGGAGGCGGAGTCGCTCAAGGCCTTCCTCGGCCGCGAGCCGAACGAGGACGCGTTCATGGAGTCGCTCGACATCGTGAGGTCAGAGAGGGCGGAGCTCGCCTCGGCGCGCCGGCGCGTCGGCGTCCTGCCGAAGGGCGTGACGATCGAGTTCCGCGAGAATTTCGTCGCCGACAATCCGCAGGTCGTCATCTCGATCGACGGCCGTACGGTCTATCACGAGTACCTGTATCACTCCGAGGCGAACCTGGCGCGCCTGCGCCGCCGCTGGTGGAACCCGCTGACCTGGTTCTCCGGTCTCGGCCGCCCGTCTGAAGACGTCTCAGCCCGTTATGAAGCGGCTTTGCGCTTCGCGGTCGAGGCTCGCTAAGCCGGCGTTTCGAAGCCGGCCTGGCGGAAGTGACGGTCCGTCGCGATCGCTTCCAATAGGCGTAGCCGCCGCATGACCGAGAACGATGAGCAGTCGGTAAAGGACCAGCCCTTGTCCTTGTTCTTTTTGAACAGGGTCCAGGCGTCCTCGAAGTCCTCGGGCAGCAGGCGCACGAGCTCGACGACGCCGGGATCGAGCAAGGTCACGCCGATGCGTTCGGCGTGCGCGAAGCCGAGCCGCATGCGGGCGAGAGTGACGGTCTCATCGAAGACGAAATCGCTCGTGACGAGGCGTCCTTCCCAGCGTTCGAGCGCCTTGCGCACGACCGGCTTACTGGGGTCGCTGCGCGCCAAGCACCGCTCTCCTGGTTGACCAGCCGCGGCGCTCTGCCTTTGCTCTGGGGCCTCCCTTTGGACAGGACACCGGCCATCGCCCGCAAGCCGCCGCGTTGGTTGGAACGGACCCGCTTTGACATGGTCCTCAGCAGGGGAACCCGAGCACTTCGGACATTTCATTGCGGGTGTTTATAACGGGTTTTGCAACCGCCGTCAAGAGCGGCATGATTTAGCCGTATTGCGCTATCAAATTCCCGCCTAAACTGTCGCACGGCCGTAATAAGTAATTCGCACCATAAGGATAAGCTAAGGCCATGACCCGCCCCAAGGCGCTGAGCGCGGTTCTGCTGTCGCTTCTCCTCGCCGGCCCTACGCCGGCCTTCGCCGCGTCGTTTCCGGGCTACA
>Ga0209515_10001090_pt1 | contig 46972 bp, 46 predicted proteins | sample Subgroupgradi54m_FD_187454 | JGI IMG/M metagenome (GOLD analysis project Ga0209515, IMG submission 187454) | Subsurface groundwater microbial communities from S. Glens Falls, New York, USA - GMW60B uncontaminated upgradient, 5.4 m (SPAdes)... ... | reverse complement strand
CGGTTTTGTGACGCCTGAACTTGCTAAGAAAATTGTGGAGAAGTGGATGATTACTGAATTTGAGGGTGGACGCCATGAAAAGCGAATAGATAAAATTAAAACCATCGAGGAGCACAAAAAGTGAGTCCCACTACTAAAAATTGGTGGGCAGACTAAAAATTTTGGGTGGTGGAACAATCCCACCTTCAATCAAACTGTAAACATGGTGAGGGATGAGCGTGAATGTGGAAAAAAGTCAATTGAGCCACTTGAAAGAAGTTGACCCTGAAATTTATCAAGCCGTTCAAGACGAACTTCGCAGGCAAAATGACAATATTGAGTTAATTGCAAGTGAGAATTTTACTTCGCTTGCCGTACTCGAAGCTGCAGGAACTGTCTTGACGAATAAGTATGCCGAAGGTTATCCAAAGAAACGGTGGTATGGTGGCTGCGAGCATGTAGATGTCGTAGAACAACTTGCCATTGATCGTGCCAAAAAACTTTTTGGAGCGGAATACGCCAATGTTCAACCTCATTCAGGAACAAGCGCAAACATCGCCGTATTTATGGCACTCCTCAATATGGGCGATAAGATTCTAGCCATGAATTTGGCACATGGCGGTCATCTATCGCATGGCCACAAGATGAATTTTTCAGGAAAATACTTTGAAATTATTCCGTATGGAGTGAACCAAAAAACAGAGCAAATTGATTACGATGAATTAGAACGGTTGGCGCTTGAACATAAACCCAAAATGATTTTGCTCGGGGCTTCTGCTTACCCGCGCATCATTGATTTTAAACGAGGTCGCCAAATTGCAGACAAAGTGGGTGCGCTTCTCATGGTCGATATGGCTCACTTTGCTGGGTTGGTTGCGGCTGGAGTTCATCCGTCGCCTGTACCTTATTCTGATATTGTAACGACGACGACGCACAAGACGCTTCGCGGGCCTCGAGCTGGAATTATTTTGTGTAAGGAACAATATGGCAAAGCGATTGATTCAGCCGTTTTCCCCGGAATACAGGGAGGGCCATTAATGCACATCATTGCGGCAAAAGCGGTAGCCTTAAAGGAAGCAATGACTGATGAGTTCAAGGTTTATTCCCGTCAGATTGTTGCAAATGCCAAAAAACTGGCAGAAAGCATGGCCGGTTTTGGATTTCGAATTGTTTCCGGAGGAACGGATAATCATCTGATGCTAGTGGATGTGAAAGTAAAAGGTTTTACAGGAAAAACCGTGCAAATCTATTTGGATCATGTCAAAATCACGGTCAATAAAAACATGATTCCCTTTGATCAGGAATCGGCGTTTAATGCTTCTGGCGTCAGACTCGGGACACCCGCAGTAACGACGCGCGGAATGAAAGAGAAGGAAATGGTAGAGATTGCCAAACATATCGCCCAAACCCTAAAGGCGCCTGAGGATGAAGCCAATCTTGAAGCGGTACGAAAAGAGGTTGCTGCTTTAACCAAGCGATTTCCACTGTATCCAGAACTTTTGGCCTCCGGCTCTACGAGCCGTAGGCTCGGAGAGAGGACTGTTTCAACATGAAGTGTCCTTATTGCCGCGCTGAAGATGACAAGGTAGTTGATTCACGCGCTTCAAACGATGGGGCCGTCATTCGCCGCCGACGCGAATGCACCAAATGCAACCGGCGTTATACAACCTATGAACGCGTTGAAGAAGTTCCGCTCTTTGTGATTAAAAAGGATCAACGCCGAGAAATTTATGACCGGAAGAAAGTACTTGCAGGAATTCACCGCGCTTGTGAGAAGCGTCCTGTTCCCGCTGAGGTCCAGGAGTCCATCGTGATTGAACTTGAAAAAATGCTTGAGGAAAAATATGAAAAGGAAGCTCCGAGCACGGTGATGGGTGAATTTGTAATGGAGCGACTTGCCAGAATTGATCAAGTTGCTTATGTCCGCTTCGCCTCTGTCTACCGTCAGTTCAAAGACATTTCTCATTTCATGAAAGAGCTAAAAACCCTTCTTGCCAAAAATTAATCCGTATTAGCTTTATTTCCTTTCAGATTTAAAGGTTGCAGCGTTCCGGTCGATGGTATAAAGCAGGGAATCTCTTTACCGTAAGGAGGGGAAATGGAAAATAATAAGATGAGACGCGGAATGATAGATGGTGCACTTTTAAGCTTTTTAATTATCTTGATCCAGCCATTTTCTCCTGCAAAGGGCCTAATTCCTGAGCTTGTTGCTTTTTTAACAGGTCTTCCACTTTGGATTGCCAATATCATTTCCGCAAACTCCTCAAATCCACTCCTGCAAGGCCTGGTGGTGATTGGTTATTTCATTGTGATCGGTGGCCTGGTAGGAATTGCATTCGAACGAAAATCGCTTTGGGGGTGGCTTTTAATTATAGCGCTTTCCATACATCATTATGTTATTTATGACCAATTTGGCGCACAGATGGGAGAGGTGGCTCAAACCCTTCTGAGTCGTTTCAGTTAAATTGATATCAATATTGAGCTCGGTTTACTCGTTCTGCTCGAATTCCATCCGTTACCAATTAGTCCATCAAAGCAGATTTGGTTGATTCCTGAAGTAAAATCATATAACCTATTGCACTTTCTATGACCAATATTCTTGGAGTTTCTTGTTTTTACCATGACTCGGCCGCCTGTCTCGTTCAGGATGGGAAGATTGTTGCCGCCGCTCAGGAAGAGCGGTTCACTCGAAAGAAACACGATTTTGAATTTCCGAAGCATGCGGTTGGTTTCTGTTTAAAGCAAGGCGGGATCACGGTCCGCGATCTCAATTTTGTTGCTTTCTACGAAAAACCGTTCCTTAAGTTCGAACGCATTCTCGAAACCTACCTGGCCTATGCTCCCAAAGGTTTTCCTTCTTTTGTTAAGGCCATTCCGCTTTGGATCAAACACCGCCTCTGGATTCCCGATCTTATTCGGAAGGAATTAGATTACGATGGAAAAATCATATTTCCGGAACATCACGAATCCCATGCCGCTTCAGCTTTTTTCCCGTCTCCTTTTGAGCATGCTGCCATTTTAACCGCAGACGGTGTGGGAGAATGGACCACTGCAAGTTTTGGCCACGGTTCCGGAAACCATTTCGAAATCGATTCAGAAATTCGTTTTCCGCATTCTTTAGGGCTCCTTTACTCTGCTTTTACTTACTACACGGGTTTTCGCGTGAATTCCGCTGAATATAAAGTCATGGGTTTGGCACCTTATGGCGAACCGAAGTACGTCGATTTGATTTTGAAAGAGTTGATTGATTTAAAGGACGATGGTTCATTTAAACTCAATATGAGCTATTTCAATTATTGTTCCGGTCTTACGATGACAAACGACAAGTTCCACAAACTGTTTGGCGCCCCTCCGAGGAAAGCAGAAACCAAAATTGGGGAGCGGGATATGGATTTGGCAAGATCTGTACAGGTAGTTACCGAGGAAGTCATGCTCCGAATGGCGCGTCACGTCCACAAAATAACGGGTGAGGAAAATTTGTGTTTAAGCGGAGGCGTTGCCCTCAATTGCGTTGCAAACGGACGAATCCTTCGTGAGGGGCCTTTTAAACATATTTGGATTCAACCGGCAGCGGGTGATGCGGGAGGAGCATTGGGAGCCGCGCTTGTGGTTTGGCATCATTATTTGAATCAGCCGAGAAAGGTGTATCCTGAAGATTCGCAATCAGGTTCACTGCTCGGGCCTATTTTCTCAGATTCTGAGATCGAAACAATTTTGAAAGAACAAGGAGCGGTCTATCAAAAATTTTCTCAGAAAGAAATGACTGAAAAAGTGGCGCAATTGATTGAAGAGGGAAATGTGATCGGTTGGGTCCAAGGCCGAATGGAGTTTGGCCCGAGGGCGTTGGGAGCGAGAAGCATTATTGGGGATGCCCGCAACCGCGAGATGCAGTCACGGATGAATTTAAAAATTAAATTCCGCGAATCGTTCCGCCCATTCGCTCCATCCGTTTTGGAAGAGGAAGCTCAGAACTGGTTTGAAATCAAAGAAAAAAGCCCTTATATGTTATTGGTTGCAGATGTATCTAAAAAACACCGCATTGAATCTCTAGATGGTTCTCTTCGAGGTTTAGACAAATTAAAGGAGTCACGGTCCAAGGTTCCAGCCGTAACGCACGTGGATTATTCAGCGCGGCTTCAAACGATTGATCGCCAAAGGAACCCGGTTTATCACGATCTTCTGAAGCGTTTCCACGAAAAAACAGGATGCCCTGTGATTATTAATACGTCATTCAATGTTCGCGGAGAGCCGATTGTGTGCACCCCTCAGGATGCTTTCCGTTGTTTTATGAATACCGAAATGGATTATTTGGTAGTTGGAAATTTTATTATGGACAAGCACCAGCAAAAAGCCGTTCCAGTCAAAAGGGAGAATACGTACTTTGAATTGGATTAAGCAAAGGTGGAATAAAATTTCAGGTGACCCCAAAACGATCCGGAATTTTGGATTAATTCTCTCAGGCATTTTGTTTGCTCTTGGGGTTTTGGCCTTTTGGAGGCATCACAATCAATACTGGCTTGAATGGCCGCTCAGTGCGATCGTGCTGGTAATTACGCTTGCAGCACCTCGTATTTTATCTTATATTTACAGGGCGTGGATGTTGATAGCGGAAGGGATCTCTTGGGTCCTTCTGAGGGTGATTTTAGGAGTATTTTTTTATTTGGTGCTCTCGCCCGTTGGTTTTTTCATGCGCCTTTCCGGAAGAGACATGCTGGATGAGAAAATAGACCACGGAGCAGTAAGTTACTGGAAAAAGAAGATTTCGAAACCAACTCAGGAACAATACGAACGTTTGTTTTAATTTTATGGGAAAAATAAGCATACTTAAGGAATTTTGGGAATTTTTGAAGGTGCGGAAAAAATGGTGGCTTGCGCCCATGTTGATTGTTTTGGTTCTTTTAGGGCTTCTCATTGTTGTAACTGAAAAATCCGCCGTAGCGCCTTTCATTTATACCCTTTTCTAACCTCACCAGGCCATGCTGACCCCTTATAAAGCCTACTTCCGCCGTGCACCTGAGGCGGTGGCCAAGGTGTTTATCCGACTTGGATTCAGCCCCAATGGGATTACCTTGTTTGGATTGTTATTGGGACTCCTGACCTGTTTCCTTTTTATTTCGACTAAAAATACTGTCCTATTCGGTTTTTTGATGATTGCCTGGGGTTTGTTTGATGCCGTAGATGGCGCTGCCGCTCGACTTACCAACAAAATTACTAAATTTGGTTCTTATCTGGACGCGATGTGTGACCGCCTGTTTGAATCAGCCGCTGTTCTTGCGGCGGCTTACGTAACTGGTTATTGGGTGCTTTGCTTTTTGCTGGGGGTAGGGGCTTTGCTCATTAGCTATGCTAAAGCACGGGCGGCCATGGAAATTCAAGTTTCGAATACGGAATGGCCTGACTTTATGGAACGCACAGAGCGAGACTTTATTTTCGCAATTGGAATTATTTTATGGGGATTTTTCCCAGGTATTTTTGTGGGTCACGATCTTTTTTTCTGGATCTTGTTAGGGCTTGATCTCGCCGTCTATGGAACTTTGGTTCAACGAGTTTTGCGCGCCAAGCGTTTCATTGAAGCCCGCCCATAGTTGTTTACCAACAGAATTAAGCTAAGCAGTGCTGAAACGGGAGCAAACACCGTTCCTGTTTGCGTAAATAACGTTGCTTTTGTTTCGGGATAAACCACACCTTTAAGAATCGTTTCTTCATTGAGCCTGCTTTGGGTGAGGATTTTTCCATTAGGATTGATGATTGCAGAAAATCCATTCGGAGAAGCGCGGATCACGAATCTACCCGTTTCAATGGCGCGGATCCGGTCATGAAGCAAATGATACCTTGGAAGAGGTGTTCCTAAAAAGTGTCCTGGATTCGAAAGAGCCACTAAAAGTTCAGCTCCTGTTTTTACCCATAACTTTCCTTCTTCCGGTCGCACGTCTTCATAGCACAACATCACACCAACTTTGATATCATTTAGAACAAGTGGATTCCTTTTCGTTCCTCGGATTTGCCCTATATGGCGAAAAGGAGGAGGCGTTACGGCTCTATAATCTTGAACGGGACGATCAGGTGAAAATAAGAGCGCGGTATCGAATTGTTTTCCTCCCCCAATTCTGCTGCCGCGAAGTTCTGGAATATAAGTACCCAGCAAAATCGAAGTGTTAGTCAGTTTCGCCAGTCCGTTTAACCACTCTGGTTCTCTGAGGGCATCCACAGGAAGGCCGTATTGGGGAAAAACAATCAGGTCTGCTGTTCTTCCCAATTCTCGGATTGCCTTTTCGTAAACAAGCGTTATATCTTTTCGATGAAGCATTCGCCAATCTGCGGGGATTGGGAAATTATGTTGAACGATCGCCACTTTGATCGGTTTAGTTTTAGCGGGCGGCGGATGGATCAAAACTCCGAAGACAAGAACGAAAAAGGCTACCAAAACCCCGCGAAGATAAATCCTTCGTTTTGTCGCAAGCCAAAGCGCAATGAATGAGTTGACAAGCAGGATGAGAAAAGTGATTCCTGAAATTCCAATGAGGCGGACAATCGCGGGGAAAAGCGGAGCTTGGATAAAGGCAATCTGGTCGCTGATGATTTCAAGCGGGGTTAATAAATAAATAAAAGCAACAGCAAACCAAACTATTGGGGGTATAAACGCTTGAAGTAATTCATTTTTAGTTTTCTGCCAAAGCTGGTTCGTGAGCCAGCCGAAAAGGCCGAAGAAAGGCGCAACTAAAGTGATAACAATCGCAAAAATTCGGGATTCGTAAAGGTTAATCCAATAAAGGAGAGCGGCAAAGAAGACTGTTCCGATGAAGAGTCCCGCAAAAAAACTTTTTGCAGGTGTCCAATTGCGAATGGCTAATAAGAAGGGGATAAAAGCAAACCACATCAAAAAACCAAGCATTGGAACCAAAATAGATAACAAAAGGAGAACAATGGCTCCTGCTAGGAGACCGATTTTCTGGTAGTTCATGAGCGGTATTATAACACAATCGGCATTTTGCCTTTGCGTTTCCGAATGAGGATCATCGTTTGCTAATTTTCTTCCCGAAACGGAAGCCGATCCAGAGGACTGAAGTCCAAACTAAAGCGATTACGAAGCGGCTTTTGATTGACTGGTGGAGAAGGGAGAAGCTTAAACTAGCAGTGATTAATCCAAAGATGACAACAAACTTAAAAAGATTGAAGTCATTTTTGAAGAATAAAGCTAAACGTAGCCCAACCGTGAAAAAGAATATTGATGCATAAGAAATCAAAGTAAATTCTAGAAAAAAGTTTACATGTAACGGATTCATCTAACTTTCTTCGTTTTGATTTAAATCTATAAAACCCAGCAGAGTGTAAAAAAGACGATTATTTTAAAGGTCTTCTTTTAACTCTGCCACATCCCAAATAATTCGAATCCGCAAGTGACGTTCTTCTTCATCCTCATCGGATGGAGTGACCGCCCCCCAAGCCACGGCGATTTCTTCCATCTGAACTTCTGGGGTATACTTCCCAGATTTTCCTAAGATGAGTTCTTGAGCTTTCAAATCATAAGCGGTCCGAGCCATCGCATAATAGGGATCGTTCGTGGGAACGGATAAGAGGGTAACAGACCGGCCAACTTTTTCGGCAACCGCAATCACGTGTGTAAATAGTTCTTCTTCCTCAGGCATAGGTTGTGTCAAATCTCCTTCGAGATGGAGCCCCTTCGCAACTTTGGACGTCATAACAACAATATCCGTTTCATCAGGGTCAATTTCTCCCAGAACTTTTTGAAGATGAACTAAGTTTCTTGGATCACGTACAGCAATGATAATTCTATTTTGTTTTGTCGTATGACAAGCTTCCGGTGTTAATAATCCCATTTGGCTTAGGTTTACCCGATCAATATGTCCAGCGTGCTCAGCCATTTGTTTTTTGTGTTTTTGCGCATTGAGTTGTTCAGAAATGATAAACATGATGAAGAAAACTGCAGTAAAAATCGCACCTGAGATAGTCGCGACTTGCTTGGTTAGCAAATTCAAGCAAGCTGTTGCCAGGAGAACGAAGAAAATCAGAGCCAAACCAATTGGAAATTCGATGCCGTTGATCGTGAAGTTAAGAGGAACTTTCCATTCCCGCGGCGTTTTGTCTTTATAACGCAAAATTAATACGGCTAGCGACTTAAAAACAAAACTCCAAATGACACCAAAGGCATAGGCTTCGCCCAAGACGTAAATATTTCCTCGGCACAACACGATTGTGAGAAGCTGTAAACCAACCGTCACATTAATCAGTCTGGCTGATGTGCCAAACCGCGGATGAAGCTTTCGCAAAAATTCCGGCAAGATTCCATCTTCACCGACGCGATTCAGAACGCCATTGGAACCAATAATGGAAGTATTAACCGCGCCGGACAAAATTAAAAATCCTGTAAAAACAACAAATGCTTGAAACAGTAATTTCAATTGGCTGGGCCCCACAAGATACATGGTGAGTCCACTAATGAGATTGTCTGAATACTGACTCATTCGGACCGAATCAGGAATGATCATGAGAGCAAAAAAAGTGCCCAAAGACGTTAAAAACATGCTGTAAAGAAAAACGATGAAAGCAGACCTCTGTAAATTTTTAAGTTTTGGAGCTTCAATTTCCCGGTACACTTGAGCCAAAGATTCTTCTCCGCTCATCGCAAGGAGCGAATGTCCAAAAGCGATTGTGATTCCGAGCAGGCCGAGAGGCTTGATCTTATCTTTGAAGGGATAAAGCCAGCCTAAAGAGTCCGGATTAAAAACAGGAGTAAAAGGAGGCAAATGGAAACCTCGTATCGAAAGCGTAATCGCACTCCAAGCAATCATGATGACACTCATCACCGTTGTGACCGCCATAATTTTTAGAGCTTTGCCACTCGATTCTGGGATTCCCATGACATTCTGCCACCAAAAATAAAGGGTGACTCCTATGGCAAATAGAACAGAAAAAACGTCCGCCGGAAAATGCCAAGAAACGCCAAAATGAGGCATGGTGGTATTCAAAAGGCCGACTAAATATTGGCCTGCTGAAACGGCGCTGATGGGTCCGGTTAAAACGTAATCAAACATCAAAGCGGAAACGGAAAGCTTTGCCAAGGTGCCGCCCATCGCTTCTTTTACAACCCGATATACGCCTCCGCGAACGAACATCCCGCACGATTCAATGTAAATAGCTCTTACCGTATAAGAGAAAAGCATGACGCCGAGAATGAACCACGGAGCAGCTTTTCCAATGGCATGTTCTCCAATGCCGCCAATGTAATAAACGGTTGAAGCGATATCGCACAAAACAATAGCAGCAGCGCGCCAAAAGCTGATGAAGCTCAGCATGGCGGTCGTAACTAAAACGACATTGCGAGCTGTTTTTTTACTTCGCGGAATCTGCGGCATTCTTGGGATTTTTGAAGTTAGAAGGAGACAAATGGGCAAGGCACATACTGTAGGCTAACTTCATTTAAAGCTCCTCTCTGTGGCCTACGGGGTTAGCTGACGGGCTCAGATTGAGAGAAACAACCTGTCACCTGGCGGTGATTAGCCCCAATGATTTCATCGGGTCCCCCGATCCGCGGTTGTGCGGACTCGGCATAAAGGGCGGATTATACGCCCAAAACCGGGAATGTCAATAGTGCTCGGTTTGTTTTGATTTGAGAGGTTTTAAAAAGCAAGAAAACCCTCCTTATTTACGTAAGTATTGACAAACAAAGCATTTACTGATAAAATCTAAACCACTTTAAGGAAATCTATGTCCGCAGAACTAAAATTTGATCCAATTGAGGAAGTGACCGCAGAGATCGGCAAGGGGAACTTTGTCATTATGGTTGATGACGAATCCCGTGAGAACGAGGGCGACCTCATTTTCCCAGCCCAATTCGTTACTCCAGAGAAAATTAACTTCATGATAAAGGAAGCCCGCGGTTTAATCTGTGTCCCTCTTTCTGATGAACGCCTCTTTCGTTTGGGGCTGAAAGATATGGTGATGAAGGCCGAAGATCCTATGGCCACTGCTTTCACCGTTTCTGTGGATGCCCGTTTGGGTATTACCACCGGCATTTCAGCACACGACCGCGCCCACACAATTGAAATTCTAGCTAATTCAAAGACAAAGCCAAACGATCTCATTACTCCCGGTCATATTTTCCCGCTTCGAGCCAAGCATGGCGGTGTTTTAATTCGAGCGGGTCACACAGAAGCAGCTATTGATTTAGCGCGCCTTGCAGGGCTAACGCCTGCGGGTGTCATTTGTGAAATCATCAATGATGATGGAACCATGGCGCGGACACCGGAACTTTTTGAATTTGCAAAACGTCACGGTCTTAAGATTGGAACGATTAAAGGTTTAATCGAATACCGCAGGCAATTTGACAAATTGATTGAGAAGGTTACCGAAGCAGATATCCCTACGGATACAGGCGCATGGCACATGAAACTTTATCGGTCCCTTGTGGATGGTTTAGAGCACATTGCGATGGTGAAGGGGGAAGTTTCAGAGGCGCCAACCATGGTTCGTGTTCATTCGGAATGTTTCACAGGGGAAGTTTTTGGTTCTCTACGTTGCGATTGCAGGGAACAACTGGCGGCAGCGATGGCGATGATTGAAAAAGAGAAAAGAGGAGTACTGCTTTACATTCGTCAGGAAGGGCGCGGTATTGGTCTTGCTAATAAACTAAGAGCCTATCAACTTCAAGATCAGGGCTTAGATACGGTGGAAGCAAATGAACAATTGGGTTTCAAGCCGGATCTTCGGGAATACGGAACCGGTGCTCAAATTTTAAAAGACCTTGGCCTTTGCCAGATCCGTCTACTAACAAACAATCCAAGAAAAATTGTCGGCTTAGAAGGCCATGGACTTAAAGTGGTTGAGCGGATTCAGCTTGAGATGCCCGCTCAGGTTCACAACGAAAAATATTTGAAAACAAAACAGGAAAAAATGGGCCATTTATTTGGCCAATTGGGAATGCATTAATATGGCGGTCCCAATCTTCCGAATGAATATTCAACTGTTGATTGAGACAGTCATCATCTTCTCATTAAACTCTATCGGCGGATGATGGCGCAGATCATTGAAGGAAAATATTCAGCTGAAGGCTTGCGATTTGGAATTGTTGTTTCTCGTTTCAATGAGTTTGTGACCAAGGATATGCTTGAAGGCGCTTTGAATGAGTTGAGGCGCTTTGGAGTCTCGGATACAGCGCTTAAAGTGGTTTGGGTTCCAGGTGCTTATGAAATTCCGTTTGCTTGTCAGACTCTATGCCAGCCCAAGGAACTCGATGCTTTGATTGCGATTGGCTGCATTATTCGCGGAGAAACCAGCCACTACGAACACATAGCCCAAAGCGTATGTGATGGAATCCAAAAAGTAGCGTTAGAACAAAATATTCCGATTGGTTTTGGCGTGATTACAGTTGAAAATATGGCTCAAGCCGTGGATCGTGCCGGCGGTAAACAAGGAAACAAAGGGCGGGACGCTGCCAGATCCGCCATTGAGATGGTTCAGCTCGTTCGGGAATTAAAGAGTGAACCGGAAAGGGAAAGTGCGCTTAAGGAACTGATCGAACGCGAATTCAAACAGTAAGTTCATTTTTTCTTTTTGCTCTTTTTCATTTTTATGCGAAAGCGAACTCAAGCGCGTGAATGCGCTTTAAAGATTCTTTATCAAATGGATATGGTGGAAGGCTCGTTTGACCAAGTCTTTCCTTCCTTTTGGGAAGCCCATCCCGCTCCGGACGATGTCCGCGAATTTACGGAACAACTCGTTCGCGGAACCCGCGATCATCTCAGCGAAATAGATCAAAAAATTATTCAATATACCGAAAATTGGCAGCTCAATCGAATGGCAGTTGTGGATCGAAATATTCTCCGCTTCGCCGTCTACGAACTTCTTTTCATGGATGAGATTCCTCCTAAGGTAACGATTAACGAAGCAGTTAATATTGCGAAGAAATATTCTCAAGATGAAGCTGGTAAGTTCGTGAATGGTATTTTAGACAAGATTCATCATACCGAAGTTCATAAACCTGATTCAGAAAGTGCACCGAAAGAATTAGATCAATGATCCCACCACCTCCTTTACAAAAGCGCGCACCGAATCAATGCGAGCATGCTTTTGAAACTCTACGATTTTTTGATGCAAAGCATCGAAAAAAGAAGGTGGTGGGATGATTTCTAAGCGAGATGAATACTGGATGAAGCGTGCGCTCAAACTTGCTGAAAAGGGCCGAGGTTTTACCAGTCCTAATCCTGTTGTAGGAGCGTGCCTCGTTAAAAAGAACCGCTTGATTTCGGAAGGATTTCACACCTCGTTTGGTGGGCCTCATGCTGAGGTTGAAGTCATTCGAAAAGCAGGGAAGAGAGCCCATGGCGCTACTTTATATGTGACGCTTGAACCGTGTTCCACTTATGGAAAAACTTCGCCGTGTACTGAAGCAACTCAGGAAGCAAAAATTGCACGGGTAGTAGTTGCCGCTATCGACCCGAATCCCGAACATCAGGGAAGAGGAATTTCTATTTTAAAGAAGCACGGCATTCGTGTGGCGACTGGTGTTTTGAAAAAAGAAGCTGAAGCCCAAAATGAATCTTTTTCAAAATGGATTAAAACTGGGATTCCATTTGTTGTTTTAAAAATGGCACAGAGCTTGGATGGAAAAATTGCTTCACGGACAGGGGAAAGCCGATGGATTTCGGGCCCTCAAGCTCGTATGTGGGTCCATCAGCTGCGCGCTTCTTGCGATGCAGTTTTGGTGGGAAAAAATACGGTGCTTAAAGATGATCCGCGTCTTACGGTTCGCAATGGCAAGGTTGCGAAGGAGCCATGGCGAATTATTCTGGATGAGAAAGGATCGAGTCCTTTGCGAGCGCGAATTTTTCGTACGGGAGGACCTGTTATTCTCGCGTGTTCGAAACAATTTTTTCTGAGTGTTTCAAAAAAATTTCATAATAGCAATGTTACTATTCTTCCACTAAAATCAAAAAATGGAAAACTGGATTTAAGGCAATTGCTCAAAAGTTTAGGATCCTTGGGGGTTACCTCACTTCTGGTTGAAGGGGGCGGGGAAGTAGCGGGGAGTTTCTTTGAGCTAGGTCTCGTAGATAAAATTTGTTGGATTGTTGCACCAAAGATTATTGGCGGCCGCGATGCCAAAACTTCGGTAGAAGGTTCTGGGGTTGTCTCACTTGCGCAAGCACACTTGGTCAGACGAAGTCGACTTGTTCCGTTGGGAAAAGATCTCTTATTTGAGGGTTATATTCATTCCTAATGTTTTCTGGAATTATTGAACGACAGGGAAAATTAATCCGCAAGGAACGCCAAGGCAAACACATTGCCCTGACGTTTGAAACGCAAGGCTGGGAAAAACCGCTTAAACGAGGCGAAAGCATTTCTGTTAACGGCGTTTGTTTGACCGTCATTCGCTCTTCTACTAAAAACCAGTTTAAGGTACAAGCGGTTCCTGAAACTTTAGCGCAAACTACCATTGGTGATTTGTGCCTAAAAGAAACCGTAAACTTAGAACGTTCCCTTAAGTGGGGTGAACGGATCGGCGGCCATTTTGTTTTAGGACACATCGATGGTGTTGGCCGAATCCTTCGCAAAATCAGCCACGGGAAAAGTTTCGCCTTACAAATTGATGCGCCGCCTCGTGTGATGGAAAATATTGTACCAAAAGGGTCGATCGCAGTGGATGGAGCCAGTCTTACGATTCAAAAAATTTCAGGCCGCTCGATCACCGTTGCAATAATTCCACATACGGCAAAGAGAACCACTATTGGAAGTAAAAACCGCGGTGATTTCGTTAATCTAGAAGCCGATGTCATTGCTAAACATTTAACTGTTTTAATTCAAAACGCCGAATCTAAAGCAGCGATGAAATTATGAAGCTTATCCTTGTCCGGCACGGTGAAACTGATTGGGTTCGTCGAGGTTTGTATCAGGGCTCAACCGATGTTCCTTTAAATCAGCGTGGCCTGAGCCAAGCGCGTGCTGTTGCTTTGGCCATCAAGAAAGAGAAACCAATAGCCGTTTATTCATCTGGGTTGACGCGTGCCAAGGAAACCGCTAAGCTCATTGCGCGAGCTTCTCGAAAAAAAGTGGTTGCTGACAAGCGGTTAAACGAAGTTTCGTTTGGGCGTTGGGAAGGTGAGTCGCATGAGGGGATTCGAACCCAATTTCCAAAAGCCTCAGCCAACTGGTACAAGGCAAACTGGTCGAGTCAGCCGCCAGGCGGTGAATCGTTAAGATCACTTGAAATACGCATTTCTGATTTTTTAGATGATTTTTTTAAAAGGTATTCAGACCGAGATGAAAGCTGTGTCGTGGTAACACATGGCGGCCCAATTCGAATGTTTTTGATTAGTCTTCTGAATATTAAGCCAGAAGTGTTTTGGTCAATTCGGGTCGATGTAGCATCGGTAACAGTTATGAATATTGGCGCTTGCAAAAAGGAACTTACGCTTTTGAACAGTCAGGCTCACTTAAATGGATTCAAGCGGAATCAAGATCAATAAGAGGAGGATGCAATGTTATCAGCAATGATCAATCAAAAAAGAAAGTTTAATTTTATTGCCGCCGCTTTATGCTTTTTATTTTTTGCTTCAGGATGTGCCCGTTTTTCTAAGCAAAAACCAGGCGAAAAACCGGATTTGTCTCAACCGAGGCAGAGTTTTTACTCAGCACCCCTCGAACGTTTGAATAGCGGTTTTATGAATATCGTTACCGGTCCGCTTGAGTTAGTGTATCAACCCAAAGAAGAAATCAAACGAACAGATCCTCTGCGCGGTTTGATTCCTGGTGTAGTGAGAGGCATAACTTGGTTTGCTGTGCGCGAAGTTGTCGGCGTTTTTGAAGTTGTCACATTTCCCATTCCTTGGAAGCCGCATTTGAAACCGTTTGATACGGATTGGCTCCATGTCTAGCGATGGTTCATTCTCCGCAGGAAAAACCACAATATAGCCCTGAGCAAAAAGCTAAAAAAAAGGGGCTCATTATCGTTCACACCGGTGATGGAAAAGGCAAAACTACAGCCGCTTTAGGAATTGCCTTTCGTGCTGCGGGAGGCGGTATGAAAGTAGCCATGATCCAGTTCATCAAAGGAAATTGGAAATATGGTGAATTGGAATCTGCTAAACAGTTGAAGACCCCGATTGAAGTTGATCAAATGGGTGAAGGATTTACTTGGGATACGAAAGACCGCGCCCGCGATACGGAAATGGTTCAAAAGGCTTGGGCGCTTTGCAAGGAAAAAATGATGAACGGCAAATACGCCGTCGTTATTTTTGATGAAATCAATTACGCGATCGACTACGATTATTTAGATGTGAATGAAGTTGTTGCCGTGCTTAAGCAGAAACCGGAAATGGTCCACGTCATTTTAACCGGCCGGAACGCGAAACCAGAGTTAATCGCTGTTGCCGATTTAGCAACGGAGATGCGAGAGATTAAGCATCCTTTTAAAGAACAGGGCATCCTCGCTCAGCGCGGCATTGAGTTTTAATGCGCAGTACTCAGCCCGACTGGGCTGGGTGCAGCGCGGCATTGAGTTTTAAATTATTATTTCCTTTACTTTTGTTTCAAAAGTTCTAGAATTGCGGCAACAGGTGCTCAGCTTAAGGCTGAGCAATAAGGGAAGATCGTTAGAATCGATCGCGGTCCCGCCGCTGTAACTGTCCCAGCGCTACATTGAAATAGATTAAAATGAGCGCCGGGACGGTCATGACTACCGATGAATAATTAATGGAAAGTCATGGCTGGGGACGAATCTCGCAATCCACTGAGGAATCGGTAACGAAGACTTGGGAAGGGCGGGAGGAGAAAGATCCAGGAGCCAGAAAACCTGCCTGTTGAATATTAACCTTCGAGGCAAGAGGCAAAGGCTTGATCTCTTTTTGGTGAGATTGGGTTTTTGAAAAGGATGATTACTGGGTAAATCCTTGGCGAGTTTTCGCTAAGGATTTTTTGTTTTTGGAGTCGAAGGCTCCGGTCCTTGAGCGAAGTGAAAGGATAGTCCTCATATTTTATGCCCGAGAAAGAGAAAATTATTCTATCTTGGAGTGGCGGAAAAGATAGTTCCCTTACGCTTTACGAACTGAAGGGAAGCCAAGTGTTTGAGGTAGTAGCGCTCGTAACAACCGTAACCGAAGGCTATGAGAGGATCAGTATGCATGGCGTACGGAACATTTTGCTTGAGCGCCAAGCAAAGTCATTAAACATTCCAGTCGATAAGGTTTTCATTTCCCAGGGGGCTTCCAATCTGGAATATGAATCCAAGATGGAAAGAATGCTCACCAAATATAAATCGATGGGGGTTTCAAAAGTGGCTTTTGGAGATATCTTTTTAGAAGATTTGCGCCAATATCGCGAGGCGAATTTAGCCAAAATTGGGATGCAGGGACTTTTCCCGATTTGGAAAAGGTCGACCCAAGAATTAGCTCGTTCGTTTATCAACTTGGGATTTAAAGCAGTCATCACCTGCGTTGACAACACGCACCTTGATAGGACTTTTTCCGGCCGTACGTTTGATCATCGTTTTTTATCCGACCTTCCTTCGAATGTGGATCCTTGCGGAGAAAATGGCGAGTTTCACTCTTTTGTTTATGACGGCTCTTTGTTTGAAAAACCCATTGATTATGTCAAAGGAGAAGTTGTTTTGCGTGACGGCCGTTTTTACTATTGTGATTTAGTACCCCATGAGACCAATGAAATCCAAGTGCTTTAATTTTATACCGCGGAAAATTTTTATTTTTATTTTTGTGGTAAGTTTTTTCTTTAGTCCTTCTTTTCTTTGTGCTAAGTCTTATGAACGAATCGTTTCGCTTTCGCCTTCAATTACCGAAATTTTGTTTGCTCTTGGTGCCGGAAACCAGGTGGTAGGGGTGACTACCTATTGTGAGTACCCTCCGGAAGCGAAAGCCAAACCCAAAGTGGGCGGCTTCACAAATCAAAACTTAGAAGCCATTATTCACCAGAAGCCCGATCTTGTTATTTTAAATCCCAATAGCGGCACCAAATTTACTTATGAACGTCTCAAACAAATCGGTATCGAAGCACTCGTAGTTCCCCTTTACAGCTGGAATGATTTGTTAGAAACGATCAAACAAATCGGCGAAGCGGTAGGGCATCCAAAAGAAACGGAAGAATTACGTAATCAATTTTTAAAAATATCAAAGCAAATCCGTATTCGTAGCGTGAATCGGCCCAGGAAGAAAGTAGTTCTCGTTAATTGGCACTCCCCGATCATTGCAGCAGCCGGAGGAACTATCGAAGGCAATTTGATTAAGTTGGCGGGTGGTGAAAATATAATTGCGTCCGGTCCGTTACATTATATTCAATTGAGCGCTGAGGCCCTTTTTGCGCAAGATCCTGATTTGATTATCGATGCCAGCCGGATGGGAAAAAAAACGAGTTTTGAGCAGCAAAGGGAAATGGTTAAGAAGTTTTGGCACCAGTATTCTGAACTCCGGGCTGTAAAATCTGGAGAGGTGTATGTGTTTAAAGACGATGTTTATTCGGTCCCGGGCCCCCGGACCATCCAATTGATGAAAGCAATTGATGCTATTTTAGATCCCACAACCAACGCAAAAAATGAATTTTATGAGCGCATTAAGCCTTAAACGGATTTTTTTAACTTTGGCACTTCTTGGAATGTTCCTTGCCATCGCATTTTTGGTAAGCCTGATGTTTGGGACCGCAAAAATCGAATGGGGATCCCGAGAAAGCCAATTTATTTTACTCCACATTCGTTTACCAAGAACTCTTCTTGCTTTTCTCGTTGGCATGGCCCTGTCTTTGGCAGGGGCAGTATTTCAGGCGTTACTTCGAAACCCCTTGGCGGATCCTCATCTTTTAGGGGTGTCTTCCGGCGGCGCTTTGGGTGTTGTTATTGGAAGCGGATTTTTAATGGCCGGCTCGCTGACCCTGTTAATCCCGACGCTATCTTTGATTGGTTCTGTGACTGCTGTCTTTGTTGTCTATCGGCTTTCCATGAGAAAAGGAGCCCTCTCGCTTTATACGCTGATTTTAGTAGGGGTCATGCTAAATTCGCTTTTTGTTTCTGCCATTATTTTCCTACAATCGGTTGTTCGTTCTGATGAATTGATGACGGTTTTATTCTGGCTGTTGGGAAATTTGACTTTAACAAGTTATCCAAGGCTTTTTTTCGTTTTCATTGTCATTTTGTTAGCTTCTGTTCCGCTTTTCTTCCAGGCGAGAAAGTTGAATATTCTCTCCCTTGGCGAATCAACGGCTCACTCACTGGGTGTTCCCGTGGAACGGACTAAGAAAACCGTTTTTTTTCTCGCTGCTTTGTTAACCGGGATTTCTGTATCGGTGAGCGGGATGATTGGCTTTATCGGTCTTGTGGTTCCTCATTTAGCGCGGGTTCTTTTCGGGTCTGATTACCGCAGGCTTTTACCAACAAGTGCTCTTTTAGGAGGAATTCTTTTGATTCTTTCCGATACTTTAGCCAGAACGCTTATTTCTCCTCAGGAACTGCCGGTCGGAGTGATTACCTCATTTCTTGGAGCGCCATTTTTCATTTATTTTTTGAAACGGCGGGAAGCAAAACGGGTGATTTAATGAACGAAGTCGTTTGTTGGGAGGATATTCATTTTGCCTACGATGGCCAGTTTGAAATAGCAGCCACATACGGTATGAAGCAAGGTGATTTTACGCTTTTCTTTGGTCCAAATGGGGCCGGTAAAACCACTCTGTTCAAACTTGCCGTTGGCCTTTTAAAACCAGATCACGGTCGCATTTTTCTGGAGGGAAAAGCGCTTCAAGAATGGAAGGGCATTGAAGTTGCAAAACGTGTGACCTATCTGGAGCAAGAGATCCAGTATATTTTTCCGTTTACGGTTGAGGAAGTTGTTTTGATGGGGCGTTTTCCACATACTGCGAGCCAATTTTGGGACCGCAAAGCAGATCTTGAACTCGTTGCTTGGGCGATGGAAGTGACAGGAGTTCTTCGTTTTGCTAAAAGATCTATTTTTCAATTAAGTGGAGGTGAGCGCAGGAAAGTAGAAGTTGCGCGCGCTCTTTGCCAGCAACCAAAACTTCTGCTTTTAGATGAACCCACAACTTTTTTAGATATTCGGCAGCAGGTAGAGCTGTTTGAAACGCTAAGCCGTTTAAATCGAGAAGAACATATTACGATCGGTTTGATTTCTCATCAATTAGCATTAGCGAAAAATTTCGTTACGTCGGCAGCATTTTTGAAGGAAGGCCACCTAATAGAATCAGGCGCATCAGATCGAATGCTTGCCAGCGAACGAATCGAAGAATTTTTTGATTTGGCTTCACCTAAAGTTTCATTGAATTTTTAGTTCTTTTTAACAACAAAAACAGTCCCAATCTTCTGTTAAATTTTTAATAGTTGAGTGGGACAGCCATCATCTTCCTATTAAACTTTATCGGTAGATGATGGCAGCGCTTAAGGAAGCGAGGGAAAGCGGTGAAAAGCCGCAACTGCCCCGCAGCTGTGAGTGGAACGAAAGCGGCGGTATTACCACTTTTTCGAGCTTGGTGTTTCAATCGAAAAGGGAAGGTGCCGCAAGTAGGAAGTTCTGAGGAAGCCCTTCGCTTCGCTCAGGACATGCATCCTTAGCCATTACAATGGCTAAGTGATTTTACGCCACAAGTCAGAAGACCTCACCCTTGAGCTACAACGCAAACCCACTTTACGACGGGTAAGGGAGGATTAAAATGAATCGAATTTCTGTATGGTTTTTTCTGGTTTTTCTATGGTGTTTGACTTTATTCGGAGTGGTTGGAGTCGTTTCTGCGGCCGAAAAAGACGAAACATCTTCTCCTGCCAAAAACTCCAAACCAGCTGCCATTACGTTTTCCAGAGAACCAGAAGATAGCGGCTATTTAGTTTTTGAAGGTGTAACACCCATTGCTTCAAGGCTTCCCAGTTTTGAAGCAAATCCGTCAGATTTTGCCACCAATATTTCTTATCTTCCCGCCAATATTACTTACAAAACAAAAAGTGATATCGAACAGAATGAGCCGCGCATGCTTCAAGATTCTCTTCAAGATATTGAAGGTGCCATTTTTTATGATCAGGTCGGAAATGGATTGGATACTACCTTCGGTTTACGAGGTTTCAATCAGGGAAGCGATGTCATTGTTTTAGTGGATGGTGTCCGTGTCAACGAACTAGATGGAGATGCCGTCATCTATCCTTTGATTCCGATGAATGACGTGGAATCCATTCAAGTCGATAGAGGATCTGCCTCCGAAATCTATGGGAGCGGTGCTTTTGCAGGTGTGGTTCATGTGAATACCCGCAGGCCAAGTTCCAAGCCCGTTAGTCTCTTTGGCGGAATGGAGCTCTCGAGTTTTAAAGGGATTAAATTCAATCAGGGAATGAGCGGAAGTATTCAAGATCGGATCTCGCCGTTCGGAGGTAAGTTTACCTATTATTTTAATGGGGGTCGTGATCTCAATGATGGTTTCCGGAGCAACGGAGAATGGCGAATCACCAATTTTGACATCAAAGCCGGTTATGAACTTCCAGATCAAAACGGAAGCATTCAAGTTGGCGTTAAACACATTGAAGATGCGATTTCAAATCCCGGTACATTGACAATTCCTGAATACCATGCTGATTCTGGACAAAGTAAAAATCCTTTGGACGGCCGGAAATACAAAAACACGATTGTCCAAATCAACGCCGATAAAATTTTTTTAGACCATCGTTTGATTGCTTCCATTTTGGCGGATTGGAGAATCAACCGAAATACTTTTTTTACGACGAGCCGCACGTTTCCCGATGCGTTTAACCCCGATACTGATTTTTTGGTGACAAACTCGCGTGTTTCTGATTTGATTTGGCAACTCAGCTATCGGGATTCCTGGCGGTGGCTCGGAAGCGAAAGCCAAATTGGAATGGAGATGAGAAACGGCTCTGAATATGATTCAGAGCAAGATGCATTTTTCGGTGCTGTCAATGAGACTTTGCCGCGGGAGACGGAACGTTTTGCAAAGCCGCATAGCATGGGGCTTTTTTGGCGCGAAACCATTAGTTTTTTTAATCGAGTTATTATTTATGGAGGAATGCGGCATGATTTCGATTGGCTGAGGACCAGAGATTATCTGGACCCGACAAGCAACTTAAGCCGAAGATGGAATGATTCTAGTTTATCGACGGGCATTACCTTAAAACCGGTCCACTTCATGGATTTGTTTGGTAATTATTCCCAGGGTTTTCGGGTGCCCACGATTAGCGATATCGCTCCTTTTTCATCGGGAATTGCTACTGATCTAAACCCTGAAAAAACAAATAGTTATGAAACAGGCCTGCGTCTTCGTTACAAGGATTTAGCGCGAGCCAAAATCAGTTTTTTCCTAATTGATTTAGCGAATGAAATTGTTTTCGATGAAACATCGATTACTCCCGGGACACCGTTTGGAAGAAATATCAACATAGGGAAAAGCAGAAGAACGGGAGTTGAAAACCGCTTAGATTTAACCCCTTTCCGTGAGCTCGGGGTTTACGGCTCATACACATGGATGAAAGCGTATGTTCGGAAAACAGCAGGAAGTGGTGTTCCATTTAACGGTAGTGATTTAGGTTTGATTCCAAGAAATCGTTTTACAATGGGGGCAATTTTAAAGCCACTTGCCCGCTTGGGTTTACCATATAGTGGTTTCAAAATTTCAATGGATGGCGTGTATACGGGAAGGCAATTTATTCAATCGCGCGAGTCTACCGCGCAATCTCTCATTGATATCACGGGAGAAACGATTGATCCTTATATGATCTGGGATGGCACAGTCAGTTTTGAGTGGAAAGGAAAACAGATTTACTTTAAAATCAATAACTTGTTTGACAGACAATATTATTCCAGAGCCGTTGCTGCGACAAACTTTGGATCAAACATTACGGCGCCGGGTACCAGTCTATTTGTAAACCCGGGAGCGTCTCGAGAATTCCTGCTGGGAATGAAGTGGGAATTTGGAGATTAAAAAATAGAAGGTAATCATGGGACAAGAAAAAACACCGCCGCTCGCCCCCTACAAACGACAAGTTTTTGTATGCACAGGGCCTCGTTGTGCACCAGAAACATCACTGGACATTTACCAAACACTCAAAGCCAAGCTTAAAGAATTGGGCGTGGATCAAAAATCGGTCCGTCGAGCTCAGGCACACTGCTTTGGAATCTGCCAGGGAGGCCCTATCCTTTTGGTGTATCCAGAGGGGATTTGGTACCATCATGTGACACAAGAGAAGCTAACGAGAATTATTGAGGAGCATCTCCTTGGCGGAAAACCCATTTTGGAATGGGTTTTTTACCCCTCTTCATAGGGGTGCTTTGTCCTTGACTCCATGAGTTCCGAACGCTAAAATGTGTTCCGTCTGTAAGTTATGGACACAACCACGAAGCAGGAATCAGGAATTCCCAAAACAGTAGATCCAATTATTGCGGAAGGTAAATTTTTCGCGGCTGTTGGTTATCTTTCCATCCTTTGCTTTGTTCCACTCTTTCTAAAACGAGACAATAAATTCGCCCAGTTTCACGGACGCCAGGGGCTTATTCTGTTTGTTTTGGAAGTGGCTGCGGCAATGCTAACGGTGGTTCCCGTTGTTGGGGAAGTGGTTTTTCGCTTGGCATGGCTTGTGTTTATGATTTTTTCGCTTGCCGGCATTGTTAAAGTTTTAATGAACGAATATTGGGAAATGCCGGTGATTTATCAAATCTCGAGCAAAGTGACGCTTTAAGGGGGTATTTCTTTTATGTTGTTAGGCAAAAAGCAAAAATATTCAGTTGAATCGGAATGGGCAGTTGTTTTAGATCGCGCGGTGAACGAATTTTCAAAAAATAGAGCTGTTGAAAAATTGACAGAACTTTTCCCGCTTTCGCCTGATGAAGCTAGAGATTTAGCCGACAATACTCCTCTCATTTTGTTTGACCGTCTCCCTTTTGATGTTGCAGAAAAAATTAGAACCCAATTTTCACAGGTCAGTGTTGATTGTTCGCTGACCAACGATACGTTTACCAAACGCAAATGTTTCCGTGCCATTTGGCCGGAGCAGCCCGATTTAGGTCGTTTTCTGGAGGAACCATCTTCAAATTTGAATGGAAATGAGGATTTTGAAGAGCCTTTGCCGCCGAGCTCTGAAAGTTCCAGTCGATCGCAATCTGTGCCAACCGAATTTAGCCCATCTCGAAGCTTCAGCAGTCATTCCCTTGAGGAACAGAAACAATTGAAGGAATTAACCCTTGATCTTCAGAGAGAAAATGAGATTTTACGCCATCAGTTGGAACAAGTCGAAGAGTCGATTAAGGAAAAGGAAAGTAAGCAGTTGAGTGCCGAGCTTGAAAAGCTTCGAGGCGAACGCTCTCAAGTTGAAGAAACCGCCTCGCGTCTTCGGAGTGAAAATGCAGTTTTGACATCCAGGGTTGAAGATTTAGAACGCAATTTGAAAACGCTGAAGCAAACAGGCGCTGGAGAGCTCGACCCAACCATTAAATCGCATATTACGGAATTAAGAACACAATTGGAACACTTCCGCGCTGAATATATGAGAGCGCAAAATACCCTTCGCACAACTCAAGGGGAAGCGAAGCAATTCCAGGCCGAATGGGCTCAGGCGCAAAAAGTTCTTTCTGAAGCGCGCGCAGAAATTGAAGATTTAAAACGCATGTTGAGCCAAGCGCAGGCGAATTCAGTTCAACTGAAGGAAGAGACTGAACGAACCCGCTTCGAAACTCAAAACCGACTTCAAGAACAAGCAGCTGAACTTGAAGAATGGAAACGGAAGGCAAGCGATTGGAGTGCAAGCTATTTCAAGGTAGTAAAAGAAAATGAATTTTTACGCGCTCATCAAAGCGAGGAATTGGAAAGCCTTAGGATGCGAAATCAGCAGTTTGCAGGACAATTGGAACAGGCACAAAAACAAATTAGGGATTTTGTGTCTCAAGCGGAACAACAGGAACTGATTCAGAAGCGAATGAAAGCAGCCCAAGATTTAGCGGAACAGGAAGCGCACCTTAAAGGGTTGGTTCAAAAACAACAAACTTTGGAAACCGAAATTCGTCTTCGCGAAGAGGAAATGAAGAAGGTTTTGGCAGAACAAGAAATGATTGAAAGAGAAATTGTGAACGGAAAGCAGGCTCAGAAATACATACTCGAACAAGTAAAGATGAAGGAGAAATCCCGCTTCATCCGACACAAAGGAGTCATTCCAGGCTCACCTTCAATCCAACAAGAACCAGGGTCCATTCCACCCGCCGGCAATTAAAATTGCGGCGGTTTCTTAAGGTTCATTTTATAAATTGTTCAAATTAAGGTTGAATTGTTTATGATCGAATTGATATTGAGCAAAATCAAGATTGATGAAAACCGTAGCGAGCAAGTGATTGTGCTCAAGGAACGCGAGGGCGCGCGGTTTCTTCCAGTTGTCATTGGGATTGCTGAGGTGAATGCCATTAAACTTAAATTGAGTGGCATAGAACCTCCGAGGCCTTTGACGCATGACCTTCTTCTTCAGGCCATTCAAGAACTTGGCGCTAAGTTGAAAGAAATCCAGATTGATAAGCTTGAAAATAACACGTTTTACGCTAAGCTTGTTTTGGTTCGGAATGGATCGGGCGAAATTAAAGTAGACGCTCGTCCTTCGGACAGTGTAGCATTGGCGCTGCGTGCAGGAGCTCCCATTTACGTTGCCGAAGAAGTGATTGACGAGGCTGGTGTAAGCGAGTTTTAAAATTTCTGTCTTTCTTTCCATTGCCTTCACAATTTCATTGGGATATAATTTCTGTCATCCATGGCTTCTTATGATGTAGTTATTATCGGAGGCGGCGGCGCAGGACTAACTGCTGCTGTTTATACTTCGCGTGCTAATCTCAAAACCCTTCTGCTTGAAAAACTCACGCCAGGAGGGCAAATTGCCCTTACCGATATCGTAGAAAATTACCCCGGTTTTCCGGAAGGTGTGACGGGTACGGATATTTCTATGCGCATGGAAGAGCAGGCGAAGAAATATGGAACTGAAGTTCAATATGAGGAAGTTCAATCCATTTCCGGCTCCGGCGGCGGTTTTCGAATTAAAACAGCTAAAACGACTTATGATACGAAAACCATCATTATTGCGTCAGGGGCTTCCTTCCGAATGATTGGAGTGCCCGGCGAAAAGGAATTGACAGGCCGTGGCGTTTCGTACTGCGCCACTTGTGACGGTGCTTTTTTTAAGAATAAGGAAATCGTGGTGGTCGGTGGTGGTGACTCTGCTATGCAAGAAGGAATTTTTCTTACCCGTTTTGTTACGAAATTAAAAGTGATCCACCGAAGAGACAAACTTCGAGCAAGCCCTATTCTCCAAGACCGCGCTAAAGAGAATCCAAAAATTAGTTTTATTTGGGATACCGTGGTAACACGCATTGAGGGCGATAAAAAAGTTGAAAAGATTAAGGTAAAAAATCTAAAGACCAATGAGGAAAAGGATTTTAAAACCGACGGCGTGTTTGTTTTTATTGGTCACGACCCAGCCACAAAGTTTTTGCAGGGTTTTGTACAGTTGGATGAAAAAGGCTACGTAAAAGCAAATGAGCGACTCGAGACCTCGGTTCAAGGAGTGTTTGTGGCTGGAGAAGTACGCGCAGGAGCGGTGAAGCAGCTTGTTTCTGCTTGTGGAGAAGGTTGTGAAGCAGCGTTGAACGCACAAGCTTATTTGGAACAATTGGAACTTACGGAGAAAAAATAAAAGGAGGTTTTGGATGGGCCACGACGACATAAATGAAGATGTTAAAAAATTGCTTGCACTTCTTAAGAAAATTTTGAAGAACCATCCTCACGGGTCCGATCAAATTGCCAAGTTTATGGATCAGAAATCATTTGACCTGAACTTATGTTTCTTAACCTTTGTAACGATGACTCCGGAAGATATGATAGAGTTTGAAGAAATGTACCGTGAATTTCTAGACCATTCTGAAGAATCTTTGGCTGACGATGAGGATTTTAAGTTCGAATTCAGGCTCAATTCTGAGGATGTTAGTTTTCTAAAGAAACACGGGATTCGCTTTTAATTTCAACCATCCCAAGCGCTTTACCAGCCATAATGATTAGAATTTTTTCCAAGAGGCATCTTCCGTCTTTAGGTTCGAGATTTCCTCTTGTTGCCCCTATCAGGATTGTTTCCTTATTCCTATCCTTCTTTCTCTTAAATCCTTTATTGCTTCGCGGGGAAGGGGTATTTGACCATTCCAAGTGGGGTCATCTCCTAAAGCAGTATGTCCATCATGGTTTGGTGGATTATAAAGGTTTGCTCCAGACAAAGGGAGAACTGGACGATTATTTAAAGCAAATCAATTCCGTTTCCATTGAGGAATTTAGTGAGTTCAGTCGCGAAGAACGAATTGCTTTTTGGATTAATCTTTATAATGCAAGTGTAATCCATATGATTCTGGATGAATATCCGATTGAAAGCTTTGACCAGATTCCAGCAAGTTTTGAGATCAGAACGATTCAAGCCATCGGGGAATTTTTTAGCCTCTCTGAATTGAGAGATCAGGTCTTGCGGAAGGGTTTTCGGGATGAAAGAATTCTTATGGCACTCGTTTCTGGCCGCATGGATTCTCCCAAACTTTTACCAGAGGCTTTTCAAGGAAATAAATTGGAGGAACAGTTGAATCTCGTAGCGCGTAATTTTGTGGAAGATGAAACCAAAAACAGAATTAAACCAAAAGAAAAAAAGATTTCTCTTTCACCTCTGTTTCGCAATTTCGCTTCTGATTTCGTGCTTAATTTTGGATCTTTCAATCCTCCTTCTCGTTTTTCTCAAACTGAAACCGCTGTGATTAGTTTCGTGCTTCATCATTTAAACAATCCAGAGAAAAGGATTTTTCTTGATTCCAGTCGATATAAAATTCAGTACCTTCCTGAAAATCCAAAATTGAATCAAGCATGAAATGACACTAGCCTCTAAGTTAATTCGTTTCACCGGCTATTAATATGAGCAATAAGAAATTTAAGTTCCCTGAAAATTTCTTGTGGGGCGCGGCTACTTCTTCTCACCAAGTGGAGGGGGACAATATTCATAACGACTGGTGGCAATGGGAACAAAACGGAAGGGTTTTGGAACAATCTGGAAAAGCGTGCGACCATTGGAACCGTTTTCAAGAGGATTTTAAATTAGTAAAGTCCCTCCATCACAATGCCCACCGTTTTTCAATCGAGTGGAGTCGAATTGAACCCGAAGAAGGAAAATTTAATCAAGAAGCAATTGCTCATTATCGGGAGGTCGTTCATTCATTAAAGTCTAATGGAATGGAACCTATTGTAACACTTTTTCATTTTACTCTTCCTTTGTGGTTGGCCAAGCAAGGAGGATGGCTTTCCCCGCGCGCTCCAGAACTTTTTGAACGATTTGCCGGAAAGATGGCTGAATCGATCGGCGATGATGTGCGGTATTGGATGACTTTAAATGAACCGGTAATTTATGTCCTGAAATCTTATCTCGTCGGAGACTGGCCGCCGGGAGGACGTTCTTATGAAAAAGCTTATTTGGTATTTGTGCATTTACTCAAGGCGCACGTGCTGGCTTATGATGCAATTAAAGATTCGATCAACAATTTAAATCGGGAAGAAACACAAGTTGGAATTGCTCAACATATCTCATTTTTCTCACCCTGTTATCCCAATTCATGGAAAGATAAAATTTCGGTTCGCTTAAGAAATTTAATGTTTAACCACCTCTTCGTAAAAGCCCTAATTAAAGGGCGAATTTTTTACCCGGGGTTTTTTCGTGTTCGGCTTCACCGGGGAAAAACTCTGGATTTCATGGGTCTTAATTACTATACGAGGAATTTTGTGCATAATCGGGGATTTCGGATTCCCGGGATTTATGGAGATGTTTGTCCCGTGGGGCATCATCCTGATGTGATGAAAAAAAATTCTCTAAATTGGGAAGTTTACCCAATGGGGTTGGCTCAATTGGTAAAAGATTTTTCCAAATACAAGCTTCCGATTATCATTGCTGAGAATGGAATTAGTACCGCTCAAGATGCTCAACGTTCCGAGTTTATTGTGGAACATTTGCGCCAGCTTGCAAAAGCAATGGAGTGGGGAGCGCCGGTCATTGGATATTTTTACTGGTCGCTTCTTGATAATTTTGAATGGGCGGACGGTTTCGAACCTCGATTCGGCCTAATTGAAGTTGATTATAAAACCCAGGAGCGAACCATTAGGCCGTCCGCGCTTTTATATGCTGAGATATGTCAATCTGGAGTCCTGCCCGATGGAAATTAGACAAAGTTCAGTCGCTAAATTATTCGACCATTTTTTAAGATTTAGGGTAAAATACGCACTTTAATCTTACGGACGGGGCGTGGCCATGGCTGCCCCTTTTATTGAATAAAATTGGAAGCCATGACCGGTCCCGACTTCGATTAAAAAACATTTTTGGTGGATTCTTATAGTTGTCGGGGCGTGGCTCAGCGGTAGAGCACCCGCTTTGGGAGCGGGGGGTCGGAGGTTCAAATCCTCTCGCCCCGAACAATTTTTCGCTGCGCTCAAAATTGTTCGGGACTGCAGGACAAAAAATTAGTCAAAAGCTGCTGTGTCCTGCTGCCCCTCGTCACGAATATGAAAAATTGGTCGTCCCAGCGCTGACTTCCTCTAGAAATTAAATTGGAGGTTAGCACAGTTCCAACCTTCCGATTAACTTATAATAGTAGGTTAGTTGGGGCAGGAGGCCTGAAGGGCCGACGTGGGACTTGCATGAAATTGACGATTAATGAAAGCCAGCACTGCCCCCAAATCGTAGGATGGAGCTGCTTTTTTGCTAATGGAAATGAAAGGGTTTTCCGTATTATAATGTGTACAGTTTTTAAGGAGAGATAATGAAAGCAACAATCCTTACTATTATTGTTTTAAGCTTAATCATTCTGCCCACTGCCTGGGCCCAGGAATTGCAGTCAAGATCAAATGTGGACGCAAGTTCTTCGAGGATGGAAGGTCTCGCCCCTGGCGAATCCCTTCCGCCGCTTCCGCAAGGGCCGCTTCTTCTAACCAGCACTACGCCTGAGCAGCTTTCACCTGATTATTGGATTAATCGTCTTCCAAATCCGGATCGACCTCTAAAAACACCCGAGCAGCTTAAGCTTTTTAACAAAGAAATTCACATGATGATTCGTGAGCAGGTTGATATTTTTCAACTTGGGATTTTGCCTCGCGGTGATCAAATTCGTAAACAGATTGAATTAGAATATCAGACCGTTTCCGGAAGGAAGTTATTTGATATCAAAGGCGTGCCGGTTCGAAAAGAATTTTTTGAAACTCAGATTAAACCGCTTGTTCAATGGGAACAAGTGCCGAATAAATTAGCGGTCAAATGGGGTGCGGCGACTCGAGCGACATCGGTCCGGGCGCTTCCCACCAATGTGAAAATGCTGGAAGAAGTGGGAGATATTGAATTTGATATGCTTCAGTATACTTTAATTAAACTATGGTCACCCGTTGCCATTATGCATACTTCGAAAGACGGCCGGTGGTACTATGTCCAAGCTCCCTATGTTCGCGGTTGGGTGAAATCAAAGGACATTGCAATTTTCAAAACTCAGAAAGAGCTTCAAAATAAAGCAAAATCGGAGAGGTTTCTTGCTGTAACAGGAGAAAGTATCCCTGTCTGTCTTGATTCAGAATGTCATGAAAAATATCAGAGACCATCCATGGGTACGATTTTGCCACTTGTTCAAAAAACGGAAGGAAGCTATATCGTTTCAATTCCGCTTAGGTCTATTAATGGAAGCGTGCTGCTGAAAAATTATTACGTGAGTCGCCATAGTGATGTTCACGAAGGTTTCCCGGCTTTTACACAGCGCAACATTATTCGCCAGGCTTTTAAATTGTTAGGTGCGCGTTACGGGTGGGGTGGAATGTATTATGGACGCGACTGTTCTGGTTTCACTCATGATGTTTTCCTCAGCATGGGGGTCGATATGCCGCGAGATTCCGCCCAGCAAGCGTTGATTGGGACTCAGCTTGGTCATTTTGAACGCTACAAAAATGAAGATGAAAAAACAGCGGCTTTACGCGAAGGAACTCCTGGAATTACATTACTGAAAATGCCGCTTCACATGATGCTCTACATTGGCGAGGTGGACGGACGGTTTTTTATCATTCATTCTACTTGGGCGGAAAGAATTTCTATGACGTCCGATGAAAAAAACAGGATCAATCAGGTTGTGGTTTCAGATTTATCCTTAAATGGTCATTCTTACGTCGGATCTCTTTTTGACCGCATTATTGCCATGAATGAGCTAGACTGATCCTTGCCGGGTCCTAAAGTTCTTGTCATCCTGCCTTTAAATTCGATAGAATACCGTTTCTAGCAACCTACATCAGAAAGGGGTATCTTATATGAACATGCCGGGACCGCTTGAGCTTCTGGTCATTTTTCTAGTTGTTCTTCTTCTTTTTGGGGGAAAGAAACTTCCAGAAGTAGGCCGAGCTTTAGGTGAGGGAATCAAGGAGTTCAAGAAAGCGATTCAAGGTGGCTCAGAATCAGATAAAGAAAAAACGGAAAAGAAGTAAGAAAAGGCTTCTTTGGAACGTCCTCGAAGAGGGCTACATTATGATTTGCTGCAGCCCGTCCCGCACATAATCGTAGGCAACGCGCTGCGCGCTTCATGCGCGAGCACTTTTCGGGAAGAACTGGATGTTTTTCTCCGAAAATGTGTCAAAGTTGCCACGATTAGTACTGGCGCATTGGCGCCTGCAAAAAGCGTGCGGACTGCTATCATCAACGATAGATTTTTTAATAGGAGATAATGACTGCCCCCAATCAACAATTGAATATTTATTGGAAGATTGGGACTGTACTTACCATCGGATTTATCTAAATTAATGAAGGTAAGTGCTGTACTGATTACCAATTTAATTAATGAGAATCAGTGCTGGCGCTAGTTTTGATAAATTAAAAGAAAATATTAAGGTTACTAGCGCCCGTAGCTCAGGCGGACGGCGTAGCGAAGCGGAGCAGCACTCGACGGACGAAGTCCGGAAGGTGTAGAGCAGCGATAGTTCAATGCGCCCGCCCCGCAAAAAACGTGCGGGACCGGTGCTAGTCTCGTTAGATTAAAAAAATATTAAGGTTACTAGCGCCCGTAGCTCAGCGGATAGAGCATCTGCCTTCTAAGCAGAGGGTCGCTGGTTCGACTCCAGCCGGGCGCACTTTAATGTAAACAGGAATTAAACATAAGCCCAAGACGATGAATCAAGACGCTGAAATCAATATCGGAAGCCATCTGGAAGATTTACGAAAAAATCTGATTGTTTCACTCGTTTCCGTTGCGGTAACAACTGTTGTGAGCTTATTCTTTTCGGATCTTCTCCTCAACATTATTTCTTCTCCCATCCAACACAATATTAGGACGCTCTACTTTCTTTCTCCCTACGAAGCGTTCATGACCAAACTCAAGATTGCGCTTGTCAGTGGGATCGTTTTGAGTTCACCCATTATTTTTACTCAGCTTTGGCTCTTTATCTCGCCGGGCCTTTATCCCAAAGAACAAAAGATAGTGCTTCCGCTTGTGCTCATCTCCACTTTTTTATTTATCGGAGGGGTTACTTTCTCCTATTTTCTTGTTATCCCATTTGCTCTGAATTTCTTTTTGAATTTCCAGACACCAACTTTACAGCCTCTTATTTCCATTGATTCGTACATTTCATTTTTTCTGTCACTTGTTTTAATCTTCGGGGTTATTTTTGATACACCTGTCCTTTTGGTGGGCTTGATCTCTTTGGGAGTTTTGGGCACTTCATTTTTAGCTCAGCAGAGGAGGGCTGTGATTGTTTTGGTTTTTATTCTGGCTGCAGTTTTAACTCCCACCGTTGATGTGTTTACTCAATGTTTACTTGCAATTCCACTTTGGATGCTTTTTGAAATTTCTATTTTAATCGGAAGACGAATAGAAAAACGCCGAACTCTTATTAAAGTTTCATAAGCTTATGATGAACAAGAAAGCATACTCAAACCAGGATCAGGAAACTCGGACAGGGAAAAAGCTTCAGGCTATAGGAATGTCTATTGGGACTGCTTTTTTTCTCACCGTTTTTAAATTGTCGGTAGGACTGGTAACGCGATCGTTGGGATTAATTGCCTCTGCAGTAGATTCGCTCCTTGATCTCATGGTTTCTTCCGTCAATCTCATTGCCGTGAAGGAAGCGGATAAGCCTGCAGATAAAGAACATCTATACGGACACGGAAAAATCGAAAGCCTGGCCGGTCTTTTTCAAAGCCTTATTATTTCCGCAAGCGGCATTTATTTGGTGGTTGAATCCATCAGGCGATTGATCCATGGAGTTGAGCTAGCTCATTTGCCAGTTGCCATTGGCGTCATGGTAGTTTCAATGATTTTCACTTTTCTTTTGGTTTTGAAACTGAAACGTGCCTTACAAGAAACTGAATCTATTGTGGTTGGAACGGAAATGTTGCATTTTACCACCGATTTCATGACAAACGGTGGTGTCATTATCGCTTTAGTTTTAGTTCGAGTCACAGGGTCAAGTCTTTGGGATCTTGGAATCGCTTTTGCAATCGCTTGCTATATTTTAAGCCAGTCGCTTGAAATTTTAAAAAGATCCGTGGATGAATTATTGGATCGGGCACTTCCGCCAGACGAACAGAAAGAAATTGAACAGTTTATTTTAAACCACGACCCGCGAATTGTAGGTTTTCATAACTTAAGGACCAGAAAGATTGGCCAGAAAAGGTTTGTTGATTTTCATTTTGAAATTAGAGGGGAGGAAAATTTTTCCCGCGCGCACGGATTGGCTGAAGCGCTTATCAAACAAATTAAAGAACGTTTTCCGGACGCAGATGTGACCGTGCACTTTGATCCGGAAGGCGGAGAATAACTTTTAGATTTCTGTTTCGATTGCGACGGACCGAGCTTTGGTAGTGCGGATCACATCCAACACAGCGACGAATTGTTCGAGCGAAATGTTCCGGTCCGCGCGGACGACGACGCCGTTTACTTTCTTCATGGAAAGCTCATAGTTGACAGATTTTTTTAATTCAGAAAGTGCAATTTTTCTGGAACCTAAGTAAGGAGTCCCGCTTCCGTCAATCATGATGGTCAGAGGTTCTGATTGTTTTTTTGCACTCGCGTGTTCCGCTTTGGGTAATTGGATGGGGAGGGTTCCTTTTTGAGCGGTATCGAAAGTAGCGAACAGGCCAAACGCAACAAAGAAAAAGACGAAGAGGTTGGTCACAATATCGGCAAGCGCTACACTGTCTAACGAAACGCGGGGTTTTGATTTAACTCTGAAAATCATGATGTCGTATTTAGGAAAGAACTTGAATCCATCGGAATTTCTCGCAACAGCGTATCTTTAATCAAACGAAAGAGTTGAGTGGTTTCTTTGGACAGATTAAGCGCAATTGCTTGAGAGCGTACGGTAAAATAATGGTGAATCAGATAATAGGGGATTGCCGTTATGAGCCCAGCTGCGGTTGTGATCATGGCCTGATAAATTCCGCCTGAAAGTGCGCTGATACTTATTTGGGTGCCCATCTGTTCCCAGCTTTGAAAGCTAGAAATCAAACCTACAATTGTTCCGAGAAAGCCAAGCATGGGGAGGACGGTTACCATTGCTCCGAGAGGGTGAAGCGCTGATTCAAGTTGAGCAACGAGTTTTTCACATTCAATTGAAACTTCTTCCTGAATTCCTTGAAGGTTGCTTTTGCCGCCAATCAAAAGTAAAAAAACAGTCCGCCAAGCTTTGAGAAATGGGTGATTGCGTTGTTCGCAGACTTGAAGCGCACGAGACCAATCCCGTTTTTGGATGGCTTGTTCAATTTGAGCAAGAGATTCAGAATGATTTTGGGATATTTCCCAGATGCGGATCCACTGAACGATGGCGTAGGTGCCGGCTGCAATGGAGCATAAACCGATAGGAATCATCACCGGTCCGCCTTTGATTAGGTAAATAAGCATAGTGCCGATATTGTACCGATGATTCGTTTGGCCTTCAATTTGAATTTTACGGGCTTTAGCTTTTAAAGAGTAAAAGGGTTAGGGATGGAAAAAAGACATAGAATTATAAAATCCGCAGGTACCGTTGGTATTTCCACGGCATTAAGCCGTGTTTTTGGTTATGCCCGCGATGCTGCACTGGCTTGGGCCTTGGGAGCGAGCATGAGCATGGATGCTTTCACGGTTGCATACCGAATCGCCAATTTATTTCGAAGACTTGTGGCCGAAGGAGCGATGAGCGCTTCCTTCGTCCCGGTTTTTGTGCAGTTTAGGCAAGATCATTCTCAAGATGAGCTTTGGGATTTCGTTAGAAAATTCTTTTATACTTTAGCATTAACAACAAGCGTAATCGTTTTGATTGAGATTATGTTTGCCCCTGTGATTGTGAGAATCATGGCTCCCGGTTTTCTTAACATTCCTCAAAAATTACAACTCACCATTTTTCTAACTCGTGTCATGGCTCCTTATTTGATGTTTGTATCCGTAACCGCTCTTTTTATGGGGGTTCTTAATTCATTTGGTTATTTCGCAGTGCCTGCTCTGGGTCCTATCTTTTTTAATATCGCTTTAATTGCTTCTGTTTTTTTATCCACCCGTTTTATGTCTAATCCTGTCATTGGTATTGCCTTCGGAGTCGTCTTAGGCGGTTTTTTACAATTTGTCAGTCAACTTCCTTTTGTAATTCAGAAGGGAATGCATTTTCAATTGGGGTTTTCGTTTCACCATCCTGCCGTCCGGAAAATCGGCATGCTGTTAGCGCCCAGCATATTTGGAATCGGAATCGTCCAAATTAATGTATTGGTAGATTCACTCATGGCGTCTCTTTTGCGCGAAGGAAGTGTTTCGCAAATTTATTACGCCGATCGGGTCATGGAATTGGTACTAGGTATCTTTGTCGTATCTTTAGGAACAGTAATACTTCCGGAAATGTCTCAATCGGCGGCAGAAAAGAATCCGGAAGAATTAAAAAAAACATTACTCTTTTCGCTTCGGGCCACTTCTTTTGTATCGATTCCGGCCAGCATAGGTCTCTTTTTTTTAGCGAGTCCAATCGTCCATGTTTTGTTTGAGCATGGGCGATTTACTAGTTTGGATACAGAAAGGACAGCCGTTGCGCTCGCTTATTATGCCATCGGGCTTTACTTTGCCGCTGCCATTCGAATTCTCGTTCAGGCATTTTATGCTGCGCAAGATACGAAAACCCCGGTCCAAATAGCTTCTTTGGCTTTAGTCGTAAACGCGGTGTTGGATTGGATCTTAATGCATCCTTTAAAGCAGGGAGGGCTGGCATTATCCACTTCTATCACAAGCGCCCTCACTTATTTTCTGCTTTGTTCTGCATTTCAGAAGCGCTATGGTTCCTTTGATTGGCAAAGATTCCGTGCAAGCACCATAAAAACATCTATCGCTTCAGTTGCGATGGGTATTTTTTGCCTCCTTAGTTTAAGCTTTTTTAATTTTAATGGCCATTCCTCTTTAAGTTTAAAGGTTTTGATTTTGCTCGGGACAATTCTAGTGGGTGTGGCCGTTTATATAGGGTTTTCTTTTTTGCTTAAATTAGATGAGCTTTCGTTTGTCAAAACATTGATTACAAAAATATTTAAAAAAGGGTAGAATAGTCCGCATTTTTATTACCAACCTTTTATGGTGAGCGCAGATCGCAGGAGACCGGCAAGGTCTCCGCGAAGCAGCACTTGCGCAAGGGCGCAAGTGTAGCTCAAAGCAATTCATGGTGAGCGTAGCTCAATCTGGTTAGAGCACAAGATTGTGGATCTTGGGGTTGCGGGTTCAATTCCCGTCGCTCACCCCAGTTTTATTAACCTGATAACATAAGTTCTTTTAATTCAGTGGGATATATAAAATTTTATACTCTTATTTCCTTTTTAATACTTGGATATATGCGCATCCAGATTGGGACTGACCGCAACAAAAGTTGGGACTGACTGCAACTTCTCAACATACTGAAGAGCGCCATCGCTCTTGCCATACTTTTCTTTCACCATCCGAGCCTGTCTTCCGCTCGTAGTTTCCCTTTGTTTTCTCTTACCTATAAGATCTTAACCTTTTAACTCTCTTAATGTTTATAATCTTAATTTAGGGGGTACTTCCACCCCTTTATAATAATAATTTCTAGAGAGATTTTTATCCACATCACCGTTTAACCTTAATCGGGATAGTTGTTCTTACTTTTTTTAGGTGGTTTTAAGAAGAGAAGAAGGTTAAAATGTCACCATTGATTTAACCCAGCCATGAGCATTGAAGAACGGGTAAAAAGGATTCTTATTGAGCAGTTAGGGGTCAAGGAAGAGGGAGTAGTCCCCAAAGCTGATATTGTGGATGATCTGGGTGCAGATTCTCTCGATACGGTTGAACTCGTCATGGCGCTTGAAGAAGAGTTTGGATTTGAAATTCCAGACGAGGATGCAGAACGAATGAGAACCGTAGGCGATATCGTAAGTTATCTGGAGAAGCGGGAACCCAAAACAGGAGAGAATTAATTCTGTGACGAATGGTGAAAAAACAACTTGTGCACATTGCAGGGACACTAAGTATGTGTTTGTATATTGGCTTGAGAAAGGTCTTGAACAACACAATATCCACATGACGGATATTCCACCAGAGATTTTTACGAAGTTTCCTCTTGAATTTCTTGTCTATTGTCACTGCAATATTTTTCTGGCTTTTAGAACTAAACCTTCTTATATCGAACAGGAAGCAACACTTTGTCGAGAATGCAATGGCTCAACATGGCGCTTTTCAGAAGTGGCGGAAGAAGCTGGTTACCGATGGAAGAAAGTTCGTGACTTGTCCTGGGCTGATATTAAGCATCTCCCTTGTCATTTTTTTAAGCGGTGCCCATGCGGGGAAGACGAACAAGCTCCCAAATCTCCTCAAAGAACTGAATCACTGAGAGATGTCTTGAGTCTTATCAGAATTCCTTTGCAAAGACCTTCCTTCGAATTAAGTTAAAACAATATAATTCCTCCATCAAAGCAATGCTGCAGGAACACAAATAGGTCGCAAGATGACGCGTATTTTATTGATAGATGATACGTTGATTATCCTTGCCCTTAAGACAGTCTGATTTTATCTGCGGAGCGCATCGAATATGTGTCCGGGTAGGCCCGCCCTCGTATATCACAGGTTTGGGGCTAATGCTATCCACATACAACATATAGCGTTTTCGACTTTCCTTATGAGCGATAATCCTTGAAGGTATTTGGAAGCAGTGGTAAGTTAGTGCAGTAAAATCTTAAGTGTACCAGAATGTACTGAGATAAACCTTATTAAAACCTGCTTAAGCATCTATGGATCAGCTAAGTCAAACAGAGTCCAAAAACCAACCAGTAGTCGAAGTGAAAACAAGTTCAATTAGCCCTGATGAAGTTGTGACGACCAAAGGGCTCATGGAGCTTCTCAAGATTAAGAATAAGCGAACAATCTACGAGTTAATCAAAGAGGGAATGCCTACCATCAGAGCTGGTCGAAATCTTCGGTTTATTAAGAATGAGGTTCTAGATTTTCTGAGGAAGCGGACAAAGATGCTAGAGTCTGTTTCACAAGATAAAAAACCTGGACTAAAGAATTAAAAATGAGGCGTTAGGAGATCCAAAATGGAAAAAAGGATTTTATTAATTGACGACGATGAGCTAGTGGTGAGAACGCTGGAACGATTGCTTGCTAGCAAGGGTTACCACGTTGAGACTGCTAACAACGCGATCGACGCCGTTTCAAAAGTGGCGATCACCGATTTCGGTTTAGTAATTTCCGATATAAGAATGCCAGGTGAAAGTGGCATCATCGCTATTGAAAAGATTAAGAAAATCTATGATGAAAAACGCCATATTTCTGGATTTATGTTCATTACTGGATATGCAGAAGAAGATACTCCAGAGCATGCAATTCGCTTGGGCGTAGATAGGTTTCTTTTCAAACCCTTTGATAATGATACCTTTCTTCGGAATGTCCAAGAGGAACTTGAACTTGTCCAGAAAGCACGGGAGCTTAGGGAGATTGTCCAACCTGCGCCTCATATAGTTCATAAAGCCCCTAGTGTTTCGAGGAGAAGAGCCGTGATTACAGGAATCGGTGTCGTAGCGCCTAATGGAATTGGCAGAGAAGCTTATTGGCAAGGAATCAGGCAAGGGAAGAATTGTGTCGATTTTATAACACTTTTTGACCACTCAACTTACCCTTCAAAGGTCGCTGCGGAAATTCCAAATTTTGATCCAAAGCTTTATATTGATGATCCTCACCAAATCAAAAGAATGGGTAGATCAGCTCATTTGGGCGTTGCAGCTTCAAAGCTTGCTCTAAAAGATGCGGGTATAACGGCGCTAAATGGCGAACCTGTAGATGTCATTCTTGGAAGTGCGACTGCTGGTTTAGATTATGCAGAGCCAGAAATAAGGTCATTAGAAAGAAGTGGAGTGAGGAGGGTCCGACCCTATGCTGGAATCGCTGCGTTTGGTGGCGCCATCTCCGGAGAAGTCTCGCGAGCTGTCGGAGCCAACGGTGCGTGTATTACTTTTTCAAATGGATGTACTTCTGCTACAGACGCATTGGGATATGCGTTGAAACAAATACGTTATGGGTTCTGCGATATGATAATTGCGGGGGGTGCAGATGCTTGCGTTACCTCTGCCATTGTAGCTGCTTTTTGCCAAATGGGTGCTATTTCAACTCGTAATGATAAAAAAGCATCGAGACCATTTAATAAAGATCGGGATGGATTTGTCATCGCAGAGGGAAGTTGGATGTTTATTCTAGAAGAATTAGGCCATGCCTTAAACCGAAAGGCCAAAATATATGGCGAATTAGCCGGTTATGGGGCCACATGCGATGCTTGGCATATGTCAATGCCTCATCCATCTGGGGAGTACACGGCCCGTGCAATTCAACTTGCGTTGGAAGATGCACGGGTTCAACCACAGCACGTTGATATTTTTGAAGCTTATGGAAACGGTACACCAATCAATGATAGTTACGAGACGGCCATCGTGAAAAAGGTATTTGGTCGGCATGCCTACAACATGGCTGTCCCATCCGTAAAATCTATGTTGGGACATCCCATCGGGGCAGCAGGTGGTCAACAATTGGCAGCCGCCTTACTTGCATTAAATGAAGGGTTTATACATCCGACTATAAATTATGAAGTGCCAGATCCAGAATGCGATTTGGATTATGTACCGAATGAAGGACGCAGAGGTACGTTTAACGTCGCTGTCTGCAACAGCCTGGCATTTGGAGGAAAAAACGCAGCAATTGTTGTAAGAAGTTTTGAGAAATAAACTTAACCTAATTTCCAACCTTCTGGAGACACATTTGTGTTAGTTCTTAAAATCTTATTAAGCTTTTTTTTATGTTGGTCCGCGATTGATCGGTTAAAATCCACATTTACGAAAGCTTCATTTTCACATAAAAAATATAGTGTTTTTGATAAACTTTTTAGTTTTTTTATAATTCTTATTTATGCTTTGATTGTAATTGATGGATATGTATCTTTCCTGAGAGCAGATGTAAATCCTAATTTGATAGTAGTTATTTTTGGCATAGGTATATATCTGTTCGCAAGATATATCAGGGTTAGTACAATAAGGGTTTTGGGATACCAATGGGTGAATCATTCCTCACCAACAGGAATTAGAAAGATTATTACTATTGGACCCTACAAATATTCGCGACATCCGTATTACTGGGCAACTATTATAGATCTTTTAGGATATTCAATGATTTTTGGATCGACAAGAACAGCTCTTTTGACTTTCTTGATTTGCACCCCAATGATGCTCGTTCGCGTTCTTCTCGAAGAACGAGAGTTGCATAAGAAATTTACCGTTGTTTATAGAAATTACGTAAAAAATGTCAATGTCCTATTGTCATTAAAAAACCTGGTCCAAAACTTACCGTACCTCAAAGATCTTTTTCAGATCATTGAAATTGTTCGCAAGTTTGGGGTCAGTAAAATTTTCTTAATGAGTTCTCTCAAACACACCATTAGTAGATATTCCCGCGGATATGCTGTTTCGCGAATTGTTGGAGCGCTTATTGAAGTGGGATTTGTTGAACTGATACTCAAACTTGGAAAACTAGATATTAGAAAATTTTGTAGCGATAGGGACATAGATTTTGAAACGCTCAAGGTGCTTTGTAACTATTTGGCAGTCTTGGAAATATTAGAGAAGAAGAATTTTACCTATTCCATTACTGCCTATGGAAGAAAAATATTTGATGATACAAGGGGGGCACTTTCATTGCTTTACGCTTACATGCCCGTTTTTGAAGCTCTTCCTGATATTCTTTTTAAGCGGAGACAGTATGGACGTGATGTTTCACGGAGAATTGATTTTGTCGGAATTGGAAGTAATGAGTTGTCTGCAACGCTGCCATTTCCTTATGCTAGGGATATATTAATGCGACATAATCTAAAAAATGTTTTAGATGTGGGGTGCGGTGCTGGGGATTTTTTGCTCTATTCGTATAAAGACAATGGTTTTGGCGGTTGCGGCATTGATATCTCTCAAGAAGCGATTAATATAGCAAAAGAGAGATTGGCAGGGACGAAGATTTCGTCGAAGGTGCTATTTAAAGTCTGTGATTTACAAGATTTGCCATTTCGATCAAAGGAATTTGCAGAGTATGATGTGTTATCGTTTATGTTTGTCTTGCACGAGTTTCTGTCGAATGATCGAGATGCTGTTGCGAAGATTTTGGCCAGACTGCGTCGAGCATTTCCTGCTACAAAGATTTTCATCGCGGAAGTATATAGACTAACTGTCCCAGAGTTGATCAAAAAAAGACCGCCCATTGCGGAACATCATTTATTTCATAGTTTATCGAAACAGGGATTAGCTACCCTGAAGGAATGGAGATTTTTTTTTCAAAAGGCTGGATATACCATACTTGAGGAAAAACGTTTGGACCTGGCCGCACAAGCATACTTTCTTTTAACACCTGTAGAGGCAGTTTAATTTAATTTCACTACCCTTATGATGTTAAAAAGCTTGCATCAAATTTTATGAGTTCCTTAGCGACATTTAGTTACTCCGCCCTCGTTACCTCTTTTACAACTCTATCACTGGGTATATTTGTTTATCTGAACCGTAAAAAATCTGAAGTACATCAAACATTTGCATTATATACGATAGCTATTGCGTTTTGGAGTTTCTGTGTATACAAGCATGGTTCCGCTAATACCATCGATGAAGCAGAGTTATGGGGTCATATGCTTCATATTGGGTCTATTTCAATACCTCTTTTGTTTTATAGATTCGTATTGATTTATTTTGGTTATGAAGGTGTGGTCAAAAGAATAATCCTTTATTTGGCCTGCACCCTTTGGTTATTTTTTCAATCAATCAATTTTACAGATTTATTTGTTCCAGGAGTTCGTTTAGCCCCACCACTAAGGTACCTCGTGATTGCTGGCCCCGTTTACCATTTCTTCGTGATGTATTTTGTCATGCTCACTTTGTACAGCATTTATTTAATTTATAAATCATATATAACATCAGAAGGTATACGAAGACGTCAGTTGCGCTTTTTTTTAATGTCGAGCATTTTTGGTTATATAGGTGGTGTCGATAATTTTATTATTATGTATGATATTAAGATATTTCCTTTGTTTCCTTATGGCACTTACGCAATTGCAATTTATGTTTTTGTAGCAACTTTTATTATTTTTCGGTATCGTTTTCTTGACATCGAAGTCATTATCAAACGGACTTTGGTGTTTGCAGGAATTGTGGCAGCTGCGTCTTGTGCAATTTCTTTTCCGATCGGGTTGATTCAACTCATCGTTGGCAAAACAATTGGAGTTTCGCCTTTTTGGCTTCTTACCTCAGGCATTGTTACTACCGCTCTGATATACCGGCCGCTTGAGCGACGATTAGTTGATTTGACAGATCGTTTCCTCTTTCAGAAGAAATATGATTACAGAAAGTTGCTCAAAGACGCAGCCGCTGGAATTTCTCAAATCAAGAGCCTCAATCAACTCTTAAGTTTAGTGGTTCATTTTATTACGATGAGGCTTCGGACACGGAATGCTTCTATGCTTCTGCATGACGAAAAGAATAACTACTTTAAATCTGCTTTTACCCGAGGTTATCCTGTTGAGGGCTGGCTTAAATCAGGACATGTTTTTAACGAGCAAGATCCTTTGATTGACTATTTGGAGCATGAACGTCAACCCATTGATATTGAGCGAGTCAAAGAATATATAGAAACGGGTGGTCCAAAGACAAAGAAAGGGAGTTTTGTAAAGCAATACGATTACAAGTTGATTAAAGTAAAGATGGATGAACTCCTTGCCGCTTGTTGTGTTCCGAGCTTTCTTGGGAAGCGGCTTCTAGGCGTTCTTGTCTTAGGCGAGAAAAAATCAGGTGACGCTTACTCCGACGAGGATTTGGCAGTTCTTTTTACAATTGCACAAGAATCTGCCATCGCGATTGAAAATGCGCGACTTTATGACGACGCCATAGAAAAAGCCAAGGAACTTGAAATAATTAATGACAATCTCAACGCCGCGCAAACAAATCTTCTGCGTGCTCTTAGAGATACTGAGGTGGCAAACAAGAAGCTTCAAGAAACTACGGCAGCACTAATCTCTGCAGAGAAAAAGGCCACGATGGTCGGTATGGCTCAAGCTATAGGTCATGAAGTCTATAATCCACTTGTTCCGATTAGCGGAAAAGCGCAGCATATATATATAATCCACGTGAAAAAATTTAATGATCTATTGAATAAGTACCGCAATGCGATGGCTGAGGACGATATCAAGATTTTCGAAAAAGCAATAAAGGGAACAGATGACTATGCTCATTCCATTGTGAAAAATGTTGACCGTGTTCAAGCTGTGGTTCAATCTTTGACCGGGACGCTTAAAGAAAGCACAGGTCAAATGGATATTCTTAATTTGGCTGTTTACTGTGAACGAATGCTTCAGACGCTCCGTTTCACTACTGGAGAGGAAAACATTTCTGGTTGTGAGATTGAGCTAGATATCGCTGAGAACCTTTTCATCAGAGGTAACTCCGATCAATTGGACGAGGTCTTTTTAAACCTGATCAAGAATGCCTTCCAAGCCATGGGTCAAAAGCAAGATAGGTGTATCGTGATCCATGGCAGGCTCGATAGTAAGAATCCAGAAATGGTACGGATTGACGTTACAGACAATGGGCCTGGAATTCCACCTGAAATTCTTCCAAAAATTTGGCAGCAAGGTTTTTCAACAAAAAAGAGAAAAGATGATAGTATTGGTGCAGCAGGTCAGGGGCATGGCCTCTTTGTTTGTAAACACCTCATCGAGGGATTCCATAGGGGAACAATCACGGTCACGAGCACAGTTGGGAAAGGTACAACTTTTATCATTACACTACCACTTGCAGAACAAAAGGAATGAACTCTAATAGTGGAATCTAGAAACGAGATGATTTATTCTGAAAAGTCTCGAATATTGATGATTGATGAGGCACAATACATTCTCGACTTTACACGAGAATTGTGCAAACAGCATTTTAATGTTGAGTTTTATTCGATGAATCATCCACGACTTGGAATTCAAGTCGCAGCCCGTCGCTTGCCGAAACTTTTGATTTCTGAAATCTATTTTCCTAAAAGCGAATATTTCAATGGCGAATATCTTATTCATGCCGTTAGAGAGCTGTGTCCTGGAATAAAAATCATGATTTGTTCTACCATTGATGACGAACCGGTTATCACGAGATTTCTTGAGGGCATCGGTGTAGATGCCTACCTTAAGAAACCGTTCGATCTAAATACTTTCTTCGAGAAGGTATCGGAGTTGATTAACGAACCTTACTCTGTTGGTGGCACTACAAGGTGAGGCCAAACTTAATGAAAGTCGGTTCATTTTTGTTTCGGGAAGCGGTGTGACCATGGCGGATATTTTGATCGTAGATGATGAAGATGAAATATGCGAATATCTTTGTAAGACGCTTGAGGAAATTGGTATTAATGCGAGTTTTTGCTTAACTGGGGAGGAAGCTCTGGCAATGATGGAAAAAAGTAAATTTGACCTCTTCGTCGTAGATATGAAGCTTCCGACGGCAGTGACAGGGCTCGAGCTCATCAAAGCAATCCGAAAAAAGTTTCCACATGTTATTATCGTGGGGATGTCAGCCTACATTGATCGCAAGTTAAAGGAAGATGCTTTGCGTTACGGCGCTCAAGATTACTTCGAAAAGCCGGACGACCTGAAGATGGAGCGTTTCAGTGAAAAGATTAAACTCTTATTGCAAAGGTCAGCTAATCCGTAGGTCGTGTTAAAAGCATATTGATAATTAATATTCGATCTTTCAAGCACTAAAGGAGGTCAAGTGAGTAATACAAGATACACAATACTGATCGTTGATGATGACAAAGAGATTATCAATTTATTGAATGATCACTTCAAAAGCAGAAATTGTGAAACAATCGCTACAGCTGATCCAGCAACCGTAGTCGCAAAACTCACAAGTTTTGCGGTGAAGTTAATGTTGCTTGATCTTAAAATGACAAAACTTGACGGATTCCAGGTGCTGGATAAAATTAAGCAGGCTGGCCTTCCGCTTCCGCCCACAATTATCGTCACGGGTTTTCTTGCAAAGTATGAAGATAAACTCAAGACCTATGGAATCAATCTTAACGATGTAGTTACCAAACCATTTAAATTTCAAGTTCTCGAAGATTGTATTAACCGAAAGCTCGGGTCACAGATCATTACCGCAGAGGTAGGCAGTGAATATGAAAACAAGATATATGAAAAAAATAGGTGTCGCCTTGGCTTTGTTGAGGACGAAGAGGATTTGGTAAAGGATCTTTCTTGTTTCTTTAAAGAAAGAAATTATAAGGTATCTTTCTTCACCAATGGTACAGTTGCTTTAGAGGCTCTAAAGAAGAATCCTGTGGATATTCTCTTTGTCGATATTAAGTTGCCCGGGATTCAGGGAGACCAGTTGATCGCTGAATTATCCAAAACGCCTAGTCACTCGTATATGATCCCAATTTCTGCCGATCCTCTTCCGGATGAGATGCAAGAGAACTTGAAAGCACTCGGCTGCGACAAGTTTATCGAGAAACCTTTTGATGTGGTTGGGCTGATTGAGCTCGTCAAGACAATCGCTCTTGAAAAGAAGCTTTTGGGCTAGAAGATAATTGGCGGGTAGGTAGCAATAATTAATTTCGCGGGTTTAGTGCCTGGGTTTGTAAAGATGTAACCCAGACTTCCGTCGAAGTAAATGCTTTCGCCTTCATTTAACTGAGCCTTGCGATTTTTGCCAACTTCTACCAGAAGTTCACCATCTTCCACATTAGCGACAATCATGGCGTGGTCCGTTCGTTTCCAGGTTGCCCGCCTAAGACCTCCTTTTGGTTCGATATAAGTTTCAGAGATGTGGAATTCGTTATCCGTTGCAGGGAATAAGGCCGACTTGATTCGCACTCCCAAATAATGGCGATAATCGATAAAGGCTCGGTCGTGGGCCGTTGCGATCCTGAGATATCCCTCATCTTTCCCCTCAGCCAGCTCTAGAAAGCGAGAGAGCGGCATTTTGAGAGCCCTTATAATTCTTTCAGTTTTATTCCAATAGATGACTTGTTCAGGATCCGTGGTAGATTCGAGATACTGAAGGCTTTTTTCATCGAGTCCTGTGAGACAGGAAAGTTCACGAAAGGTGAGCGGTTTATCCTTCCAATCAGAATAAAGATATCGAAGTCGGTTGATCGCCCGTCCTATAGATAATTTCCCAGTTTGAGCTTTGGATTTAGGCATTTCAGTTCTGATTCTGGGGGGCACACAAGAGAATATCAGGTGAAACCTCAAGGAGTTGTCGCGGTCCAGATTTGTGAAGTGATGAAGTTTATCGCCCCTTAGAGAGAAGCATTGATTTCCGAAGACAGGAATTTGATCTTTTTCATCGTAAATGATACCGAGCGTTCCTCTTTGCACGAAACCAACGATTTGATTAGGGTATGGAAGCCTAAGATCTCTCATCGATTTTCCGGGTTGAATTTCAAAGACCCCAAAGGTGAAATGGGAAGGATCTATTACAGGCGCTGATACGAAGCAGACTTGAAAACCGTCAAAGTTGAGAGGTCGTCTTTTAAAGGCGATTTCTTTTTTTAGCTTTCTCTTTGTCTTTATTTCTGGGCTTGGTTCAGCCAGTTTTAGCAGAAAGAAGTTTCCAGGAAACCATTCTCTGCCCTCAACTATGATATCACTTATAGTTACTCTCAGGACCTTCGCAATAGCTTCTAGGTTTGACGCCTTCGTGAATTTCGCATAGCCATTCTCTAGGCTTCTTAGGGCAGATAGCTTTATTTTGGTATTTTCCGCAAGTTCCTCTTGCGTCATCCCCATTCGAAGACGGATATGCTTGATGGCAAGACCAAGGTCAATTGTTGGTTGCTTGGGAAATTGAGGATATAAGGACTCAGCCTTCTTTAAGATCTGCTCATACATGTAACTACCCTCTTATGTAGAAGATTCTTTTTCTCCTTTATTAGAACCGTAGTTCTCCTAACTAGGTATTCTACATGGGTTTATTATATATTTCAATAATACTTTAATAAATACATAAAAAAATACATTTAACCCGATTTGACAGCATAACTTTGGTCGGTTATTGTTCCTAATGTAAGTGTTGTTTATATGGAGGAATCAGAGATGGGCGAAAAAGAACATATACTTAAAAATAGTAATATTAAGGAAATAAAACAGTATACATATATAGCCCCTCCCATTGCACAGGAGCAGCATCATGCGATGCATGTTTTGCTTTTCTTCCAAATTCTAGCTTGTCGAACCCTTAATGGGGAAAGGATCAAAAGGAGCATCTTGGGAAGGATTATTCACCATTTAATGGATTTAAGGGAGTTTCTTGAGGATGGTTCTTTGAGTGATCTGACCAATGTCCTTTGTGAAAGCGTTCAACAGGAATATGACAACTCCCTCCCGTATTTGGCCCGCAGGATACACAGGGGGATTAAAATCGTAGCGCGTGCGTTCGACCATGGTGAAGGGCAACCATTTCTTTCGA
>Ga0209515_10001089_pt1 | contig 46986 bp, 35 predicted proteins | sample Subgroupgradi54m_FD_187454 | JGI IMG/M metagenome (GOLD analysis project Ga0209515, IMG submission 187454) | Subsurface groundwater microbial communities from S. Glens Falls, New York, USA - GMW60B uncontaminated upgradient, 5.4 m (SPAdes)... ... | reverse complement strand
CGCCGCCCACGCCGCCCACCATCTCCATCACATCGCCGGCTTCCGGCGCCACCGTCTCCGGCACCGTCATCGTCTCGACCAGCGTTTCCTCGAACACGGTCCGTGTCCAGTTTAGAGTGGACGGCATTAATACCGGCAGTCCAGTCACCGCCGCGCCGTTCTCGTACTCGCTCGATACCACCACGCTGTCGAATGGCAGCCATGCCATCTCCGCCGTAGCCAGCAACGCCAGCGCGCAGACCGCCACCGCTTCGGTGACCATCAACGTGACGAACTCAACGCCGCCTGGCGGGGGAACGATTCCCGGCACCCCTGGCTGGTACGACGTGCCCAATACCCTGCTACAGAGCGTCTGCCCGCCTGATTCCGGCGGATACGCATTCAGCTTCCGCTGCCAGGACGTGATTCGCGGCTGGAGCGGCGGGGTCGGCGATACCAAGCGCAACCGGTTGATTATCTGGGGCGGCGGCCACAGCGGATACTTCGGCAACGAAGTCTACGCCTTCGACCTGAACACGCTGAAGCTCACGCGGTTGAACAACCCCAGCCCCATCGCCAGCGGAACCGGGTGCCCCACGACACTCGCCGACGGAACGCCCAATTCGCGCCACACCTACAATGGGCTCACCTACATCGCTCATGCGGACAAGATGTTCGTCTTCGGCGGCGCACCGGCGAATATGGCGGGGTGCTTTCAGAACGATACCTGGACGCTCGACCTAGGCACGCTGCAATGGCGGCGCATGGATCCAACCAGCGGCGGCCCTCCCAAAGGCATCCTGGCCGGGACGGTGGCCGCCTACGACCCGAACTCGAGACTCGTGTACTTGGACGACCGGTACGATTTCTGGTCTTATAATTTCGACACCAATACGTACACGCGCCTGGGTTCCGGCGCGGACAACGGCCTGTACGTCACCTCGGTGATCGACACGAAGCGCAAGCTCTGGGTCGTCTTCGGCGGAGGTACGGTGGCTACCCGCAACATCGCCCCGGGAGCCGACGTATCGCAGCAAAAGTGGACGACCAGCGGGTGTTCCGGACTGGTGAGCTCCGGCTCTCCGGGCCTGGCCTACGACGCGGTGCAGGACCGCATTGTCGGCTGGCCCAACTTCGGCAACACCGTGTACGTCTACAACCCGGACACCAAGACGTGTACCACACAGACGTATGGCGGCGGCCCGGCCGATTCGGCGCACGCTGGTCCGGCGCCGTCGTCCAACGGCACCTTTGGGCGATTCCAATACTTTCCGGCACTCAACGTCTTCGCCGTGGTCAACGACTGGAACATTGACGCGCACACGCTGCGGTTGACCGCGGGCGGCACCCCGCCGCCGTCAGGGCCGGTGATCTCCGGCGTCACGGCGAGCTCGATTACCACGTCCGGCGCGACGATTTCCTGGACCACCGACGTTCCGGCCACTACGCAGATGGACTACGGCACCACCGGGGCATACGGTTTGAGCACCACGCTCGACTTGACGCTCTCGGCCAGCCACGCCCAGTCGCTGACGGGCCTGGCTGCCGGCACGCTCTACCATTACCGCGTGCGCTCTAGGGACGCGGGCGGCGTCGAGACGATCAGCGGCGATTTCGCCTTCTCCACCAACACCGGCGTGATCACACCGCCGCCCAGCGTCGCGCTGACCGCGCCGGTCTCGGGAGCAACGGTGTCCGGCACGGTGACCGTTTCCGCGGTCGCCTCCGACACGGTGGGGGTTGTAGGCGTGCAGTTCCTGCTGGATGCGGCTCCACTCGGCGCGGAGGTTACGGTTGCGCCTTACTACATGCTCTGGGACACCACCACGGCCGTGAACGGCAGCCATCTTCTGGCAGCCACGGCGCGCAACGCCGGAGGAGGCATAGCGACGTCGATCACCGTGGCCGTGACCGTGAGCAACTCCGCACCTCCCGGGCCTACCGCGGACTTTGCGGCCCGCTGCGCGGCACCGGGCGTCGTGCGCTGCTTCAAGCCTGAAGATCCCGTCTTCGTGCGGGCGCACCTGCATCCGGGCGACGGCGGCGTCTATCGTGGCGAGGTGGACACGGTGATCAAAGCCTCCGGCGTCGGCTCGCTGAAGTTCACCGTGCCGTCGAACACGGGCACGGCTCCGGGCGGCGAACTCTGGCTCAACTTCACCGAAGACTTGTCAACTCAGTTTGGTAGCGGAGACGAGTTCTGGGTTCAATGGCGGCAGAGGTTTTCGACTGAGTTCGTCACGAACGCCTGGAGCGGCAACGGCTGGAAGCAGATCATCGTCGGCGAGGGCGACCGACCCGGGTTCTCGGCCAACTCCTGCACGAGCATGCACTTGGTGGTCGAGAATACCTATATGCGGAACGCCCCGCAGATGTACCACTCCTGCGGATTCAAGGATAACCTGTACGAGCCTTTCTCGCGGTTCAACGCGACGATCGGAACCTATGACATTCAGCCGAATTTAGGCTGCTCGCACGTCAAAACCACTGTGCCGCCGTGTGTGGTCTACCAGCCGAACCAGTGGATGACCTTCATGCTGCACGTGAAGCCCGGCACCTGGTACTTGAACAACCACGTCTACAAGCACGACGGCACGATGGAACTTTACGTGGCCGAGGAGGGCAAGCCGTCAACGCTGACAATCAATTTCAAGCCTGTTGGCGATGCGGCCTGCGACGCGCAGCAGGTGAGCATCCCGGCGAGCTGCACGACGGGCTACGACTTCGCCAATGCGAACCCCGCGGCAGCGAAGTACGGCAAGCTCTGGCTGCTGCCGTACATGACCGGCCACACGCCGCAGACCTTGCCGACCGGTTACACCTGGTACGACGAGATCATCATCTCCCGGCAGAGAATCGCCGACCCGAAATAGTAGGCCGCGGAAGCAGCCGAACGCAGGCGGTGCCGGAGTCCACCTGGCACCGCCTTTCCTTTTTCATGTAACATGATCCGGGTATTCCACAGGACGGGCAGGATGCGTTTGTTGAAATCCCTTCTCCTCGCCGGCGTGCTTTTTTCCGGCCTCTCCTCGCGGCCCTTCCGGCCGCAAGAGGCGCAGACCGCGCCCTCGGACTTCGAAGCCCGTTGCCGCGCTCCGGGCGTCGTTCGCTGCTTCGGGTTTGACGATCCGGCGGAACTGCGGCGGCACCTGGAACCAGCCTGGAACGGCATCTACCGGGGAGAAATGGACACCCAGGTCAAGGCCTCCGGCCGGGGTTCCCTGCGCTTCACCATCCCTCCCTTTTCGCCCGCCAACACCTCGGGCAGCTTTTGGATGGAATTCGCCGACGATCTCTCCGTGCAATTCGGGCAGGGAGAGGAGTTCTACGTCCAGTGGCGGCAGCGGTTTTCACCGGAGATGCTGAGCACGCATTATGAAGACGGCAACGGCTGGAAACAGGCCATTGTGGGGGAAGGGTCTCGCCCAGGCCACACGGCGGCGTCCTGCACGCCCATCCACCTGGTGGTGGAGGACACCTATCAAGACGGCGCCCCGCGGATGTACCACAGTTGCGGCATTAAGGATGACCGCTACGAACCGCTGGAGGTCCTCCGCGGGTCGCACCTCATCCAAAATGCCGTGGGGTGCCCACACAACCGCGTGAAGTCACCGCCGTGCGTGATGTATAAGGCGAATCAATGGATGACCTTCCAGCTCCACGTGAAGCCGGGTGCGTGGTACAAGAACGACCGGAAATACCATCACGACAGCACGGTGCAACTCTGGGTGGGCGAAGAGGGCAAGCCATCCAAGTTGGTCATCGACATGAGTCCCGAGAGGGGAACCGGCTACGACCTGGTGAATTTGGATCCGGCGGCCAAGTACGGCAAAGTGTGGCTCCTGCCGTACAACACTCACAAGAACGCCCGCCAGGATCACCCCACGGCCTATACCTGGTATGACGAGCTGATCATTTCCCGGCAGAGAATTGCGGATCCCCGGTAGGCGCCAGCCGCTTCACTCTCGAGAAGCGACCCTTTCTCCCACAACGACGCAACATTCCCCCAAGAGTTGATCGAGTAGCTCCATGGAATTGGACCAGCAGTGCGCTTCTTCCACCTGCCGGCGTCCCGAGGAGGCCAGCTCGGCGCCCAGCCTGGCGTTTTGCAAGACCCGCACGACCTCGCGGCCGAATTCCTCCGGGCCATCGGCGACCAAGAAATCGCGGCCCGGAACCGCCTGGATTCCTCTGGCCGCTTGCGGCGTGCACACGACGGGCAGCCCCGAGGCCATGCACTCCAGGATCTTGTTCTGGGTCCCCCGCGCAATGCGCAGCGGGGCGATGGCTACGGCGGCGTCGGCCAGGTAAGGTCTGACGTCCGGCACATAACCCGTCACCGCGACCCCGGGATCCCGGGCCAGCGCACGGACGGCCCGCGTGGGGTTCGAGCCGATGATGCGGAGCTGCGCCTGCGGCACGCGGCGACGAACGAGAGGAAAGACGCTGGCGACAAAGTCCCGGATGGCATCCACGTTGGGGAAGTAGTCCATGCGCCCGAGAAACACAATCACCGCAGAATCGGCGGGGCGTTCCGCACGGGGTTGGAAAAACCGCGCGTCCACGCCGTTGGGGATGACCGTGCAGGGGACCGGAACATGAAAGCTGTTGTATTCCTCGGATTCGCCCGGGGTGGTTGCCGTGCACCGGTCGAACTGCAGCGCCATTTGCTTCTCGTAGCGGCGGAGTTTCCGGGCTTCCAGGGCATAGCCCAGCGAAAGCGGGAAGCTCCGGTGGCGCGCGTAGTCCAGCCACTTGGCCGAATCGATATCGCCAAAGTCAAGGACACGAACACCGCCCGAGGGGAGGATAGCCGCATATTGCGCCGCGAAAGCGCAGTGGACCCAGACCAGGTCGAACTTCTCCTTCTGCCAAGCCTCACGAATCCGCGCCCGCAGCGGCGCCGAGGAAAAATAGGCCACCGAAGCCGGCGTCCGGGTCGCGAGCGCCCCTACGGCCTGCCTCCACCGCACGGAACTCGGCAGGACCTCGGCAATCACCTCGGCGCAGTGGTCCTTCAGCCGCGCCCCGTCGCGGAGCTCCTGTTCGGTGTGCGCCAAGCTGGCCACCACCACGGAATGCTGCTGCGAGAGGTGACGAATCATCTGGAAAGGGCGGATCTTCCCGCCACGGTTGGGCGGAAAGGGGAAACGGTGACACAGGAAGAGAATTCGCATCTAGGCTTCCGGCTGGCTGGACTCCGGGGTGCGGGCCAAGCGCATCTGGGCCAAGCCAACCGCCGAGGGCTTCTTTCGCCCCTTCCGCCGAATCGCCAGGCCCCAGAGCACCAGGAGACCGCCCTCGAGCCCGACGAGGTAGAGGACCACCATCAGGGCGGGCTGCTCGGCCCATTCCGGCCGGGTAAGCCGATCCACTCTGTCCCCCATCAAAGCGTGGAGCACCGGGTAAGCAACACGCAACACCGTTGATTTCTCCCAATTGATGGTGCGGGCGTGGTCGTAGACGTACTGGTCCAGCGGATATCTCTCAAGCTTCTCCGCATCGGGGCGGGCGTGTTGTGCGCGCAATTGCAAGACGCGCTGGCGCAAGATAGTGGGATCCCGGCGGAGGTCTTCGATCCCGTAGTAGCCGCCTCCAGGGCGCGGAAACGTCAACCCAAAAAGTGGATCCACCACCATCTTCCCTGTTTCGGCCTGCACCTCCGCGACAGCATGCTTGGGAAGGAGATCGGGAGCGTAAAGCGCCCATTTCGAAGCGTGGATGCCGCGCAGCGCAAGCAATTCCACCAGCAGCCGGGAGCGGTCGGCGCAGTCTCCACCTTGCTCGGCTGCTTGCCGGGGCGTGGCGCGCAACAAGCGGAAGAGCGGAAGAAGGAAGTACGAATCGTTGGTGTCGGAAGGTTTGTCACGCAGGAATGCGCTCACCCGCAGCGCCTGCTCGCTGGGGGGCAGCGAGGGACTGGCAATGGCGTCCATCAATTGCGCCAAGTACCGCTGATCGCGCGCATAGAAACCCAGAACGAGAATCTGTGCCGCCAGCGACGCGGCCAAGGCGATGCCGACGAGCCGGCTCACCAGCTTCCGCCGTCCCACTGCCGGGGAGGTGCTTGCCAAGCTTGGGTTCATCTGCGTTGCGCCGTCGTGACGGAGTTTTCAGACATGCTTCGCCAATCGTTCCCATCCAAGAAAATGCGACACCACAGCTCGAGATTGATCAGCGCCAGCAGCGCATCGGTGTAGTCCCGCTGATGCGCCTGGTGGCTGGCGATGATTTCGCGGACCGCCTCGACCTCAAACAGACCCCGCTTTCGGATCTGCGACTCCGCAAGCGTCTCCTCGAGCAGACCCTTGAGGTCATGACGCAGCCAGGCGCCCATGGGCGCGCCAAAGCCGCGCTTCTTCCGGCGCAAAATCTCGCGGGGCACCCAGGGCTCGATCACCTTCTTCAACAGGTATTTCAGGGTGAGTCCGCGAACCTTGTAACGGGATGGCATGCGGCTGGTGAGCTCGACCAGTTCATAGTCAATGAACGGAGCGCGGCACTCCAACGACGCGGCCATGCTCATCTTGTCCGTCAAGGCCAGCAGGTCGTCCGCCAGGGAACTCTTCAAGTCCACGTAGATGAGCTGGTGCAGGCTGTCGGCGTCCCGGCACTTGTGGAAATAACCCTCCAGGGTCACGGAAGCCGATCCGGCGCCGTTGCCAGGCGATGCTTGTAACAGACGGTCGCGAACTTCCGGCGAGAAGGCCGTCATGTAGCTCAGATAGCGGGAGACCGGATCCCATTCCGCGGAGTTCGCAAACGCGCTGGCGTAGCGCAGATTGTTCTTCCACGGGGAATGCCGGTCTTGCGGCAGGCGTGCCAACAGCGCCGGCAGCCACCGGGAGCGCAGCACACCGGGGAGCAAGTTGTAGTAGCGGCGCAGGCTATCACCCAGATACCTTCGGTAGCCTCCGAAAAGCTCGTCGCCGCCCACCCCGGAAAGGATCACGGTCACGCTTTCGCGGGCCATCCGCGAGACCAGGTAGGTGGTCACAAACGCGGAATCTCCGATGGGCTCGTCCAGGTGCCAGATCAACCGCGGAAGGAGCTCCGAGACCTCAGGACGCACGATAATCTCGTGGTGGTCGGTACCGAAGGCCTCGGCCACCCTCCGCGCGTAGGGGAGCTCGTTGTAGTAGGTGTCTTCGCCCTCAAAACCGATCGAGTAGGTCTTAACCGGCTGGCCGGAGAAGCGCGACATCGCCGACACAATGGCGCTCGAATCGAGCCCGCCGCTGAGGAAGGCCCCGAGGGGGACATCGCTGACCATTTGCGAGCGCACGGTCTCCAGGAACTTTTCCCGAATGCGCTCAATCCATTCCCTTTCCGAAAGCTCCTCCACCTCGTCGAAACGCACGTCCCAATATTCGCGGTCCCGGACCTCGCCCCGCTCGACAATCAGGCAGTGCCCGGGAAGGAGTTTGCGGATGCCTTCGAACAAGGTGTGCGGAGCCGGAACGTAGCCCAGAGTGAGATACTCCGGAAGAGCAGCGGTATTCATGCGCCGCGGGACTTCGTCGTCTTCGAGGATGGCCTTGATCTCCGAAGCGAACAGGAGGCGGGAGGCCTCCTCGCGGAAGTAGAGCGGTTTCTCGCCGAGGCGGTCGCGCGCGAGCACCAAGCGGCTCCGCGCGGCGTCCCACAAGGCGATGGCAAACATGCCGCGGAGGCTGCGCAGGAAATCGAGGCCCTCCTGTTCGTACAAGTGTACGAGAACCTCGGCGTCCGACTTTGAGCGGAAGACGTGGCCGCTCTGCTCCAAACTCTTGCGCAGCTCCTGGAAGTTGTAGATCTCCCCATTGCACACCACCCACACCGTTCCGTCTTCATTCGAGATGGGCTGGTGGCCGCCGGAAAGGTCGATGATGCTGAGGCGGCGCATGCCGAGGACAACATCGCGGCCGAAGTACTGCCCGCTGTCGTCGGGCCCGCGGTGGAGCATCACCCGGCCCATGCGGGAGACGAGTGCCTGCCCCGGTGCGCCCGCGGGCTTCAGGTTCACGATGCCGTAGATGCCGCACATAACGGTTCGTCGGACCGCTTCAATTCCTCGTTTCCGAACAGACCAACTGCGACAAACACTGAGCCAGCGCCTGCGCCTGATTGCTGCGGTTATATTGCATCACCTTGTGTGCATCAGGCAGCGGATGCTCTCCCCGCCGCAGCGAAGCAAGAAAGTCGGGCAGGGCCCGATAAATGGCCTCGGCATCGTGCAGGTTGACGATGGTCGCGCCATGCGTCTCTTGCAGCAGCGCAGCGGTGTCGCCCGTCTGGGTGGTGAGCGCCAGGATGGGACGCCGCAGGCGCAGATACTCGTAAGCCTTGGCCGGAATTTGATGGTCGCAGGAAGCGCCTTGAAACAGCAATAGCCCATCGGCGTGCGCGCCCTCCTGCAGCGCCTGGTGATAGGGCAATGCGGGGAGCAGCTCCACCAGGTCCTCAATTCCGAGCTGGCGGATCTTGGCGGCGTGGTACTCCTCCGATCCCGCGGCGCGCAAGCCCACGCGGAGTTGCGCCGCATTCACGCGCCCTTCGGTTTTCAGCCGCCGGAGTGCCTGGAAGAAAGGTACGGGATCGCGCTCTTCCGGGTAGAGCACGCCCATGTGCAGAAGGTAGAGCGGCCCGCCGGAATGGTTGTCGCGGAGCTGCCACGGCACCAGGCTCCAGAAATCCCTTTCATCGTAGCCGTTGGGAATCAGCAGGCATTTTTCGGGGCGCAGCTCGGGATAGCGCTGGAGATACATGCGGATGGTCGAGCGCGCCGTGAAAATCAGGCGCGCACCGCGGTGCACGGCCTGCCTCTCGATCCAGCGATAGAACCGCCGGGTGAGCGGGTCGCGGGGATAATCCTCCTCGGTCATGGAATCGCGCAAGTCCACCACCCACGGCCTGCCCGTCAGCCGGTGAAGCGTCCATCCGATGAGAAGCGAGGTCGCGATGGGAAAGGTTGTGAAGATGACTTCGGCCCGCTGCCGGTAAATCGCGAACAGCCCTGAGGGAATCGCTCCAAGGCACCAGCTAACCCACCGATCAGGCAGCGCCGCCCAGCGGGGATAGCGCCCGCGGAGGGCCAGGTGGCGCTGGGCATCCAGGGCGAACGCGCGGACGACCCGCATCCCGGGGGGAATCTCGCCCACCTGGGTCCAATCCAGCTTTTCGTACGCGCGGGGGCTCGCGGTCAAGACCACCGGCTGCCAGCCGTTTTCGGGCAGGTGGCGACAGAACTTCAAGGCGCGCAGCAAGCCGCTGCTCCCCGCGTGCGGCGGAAAGTGAAAAGCGACGATGAGAATCTTCCTCATGCGATGGACGTGGCCCAATCCGGCGCTGCTCTCTTGCTCCAGCTCATAAAGCCGCCGCGAGGGGCCTGCCTGGGGCGCGCTCACGCACCGCCAAGGCAGCCTCGGCGATGGCGTCCAGATGCTTTTCCTCGAGGTCCTGGTGCACGGGCAGGAAAACCAGGTTCTGGTAGAGAAACTCCGCGTCGGGAAACATCCGCTCGGAAAACCCGGCCGGCTTCACATCGTCCCAACTCACGGCGGGGATGCCCAACCGGCGAAGCAGGCGGTGAGCATTCGCCTGGTTCTCAAACACAGCCGGAAAGACCCAGGGGCAAACCCCTTCAGGAGGCGCGCTGAAGAAAGACTGAACGCCTTCCACCCGGGAGAGCCTCTCGTGGAGGTGGAGATAATTCGCGCGGCGTTGCGCCGCCACGCGAGCGATATCGAAGCGGTCGAGTAGGAAGCGGGACACCCGCGACATCGGCTGGTTCACCAGTGCAGGGATAAAGGAGTCGCTGGTGCTCTCCGCGGCATGGAGCGGGGCCGGCCCGCTCGCGCTGTCCGTCCGACGGACGACGACCCTTTTCGCGGATCCCAAGGATCGAGAGAAGGCCCGAAGAACCGGGTGGTGCCCGGACTCGGCATACCGGTCGAACAGGTCCTTGGCCACCTTCAGAGTGAAAGGAAGACTTTCTCGGCTCCAATCCACGCGCAGTTCCCGCTGCCCGCCGTTCAGGAAGAGTTCGCCGCCATTCTCCAGCGGGAGCAGTTTTCGCCAACTGAATACGCTGGCATCGCCGAAGGAGCCCAGCGGGCGGCCGTCCACTTCCCCGTGCAAGACATGCGCACAATCCTCGATCAGGAACAGGCGCCGCCGATCACAGAGCGCGCGAAACGCGCGGATGTCGCTGGGGAATCCGAAAAAGTGAACCGCCAAGACGGCGCGAGTGCGCGGGGTGATTCTGGCCTCCACGTCGGCCAGTTCCGCAGAGCCGTCCCGCGCGATGCGATAAAAAACAGGTTTGGCCCCATAGGCAGCGATGGGCTCGACCGCTGCGGCGCAAATGTAGGCAGGCACCAACACCTGATCGTCCGCAACGACTCCCAGCGCCCGCAGACTGTGGTAGATGGCGTTGCGCGCCCAGAAGAAGCGATACGGGCGAGAAGCGTTTCCCGCGCCGGCTGGCCGCGCGCGTTTTGCGGGCCGAGCCAACCATCGGGCGGAGAGCACCGGTTCTTTGGGTACCGCAGCTCTTTCCGCAGGCGAGTTCATGACGGGCTCCGCTACCTCACGACCCGCGCGTCTTTCCCGCGAGCGCAGCAGCGGGTGAAGAGAGGTCGCGCTGACAATCTTCTACGTCCCCGCGCCGACGAATCAAGCGGTGGTGCCCGGCGTGCACCAGAACCTCGGGTGGCGTGGGGTGACTCAGGAAATGGAGCGGGCTGGCGCTGCGGGCGTAGGCGCCCGACTGGAATACACCGACTAAATCGCCCAGCGAAGCGCGCGGCAAATTCACGCCGCGCGCCAGGACGTCCAGCGGCGTGCACAGCGGGCCCACCACGTCCACAGTTTCCTCCGCCGGGGCGCGGAGCTTGTTCAGCAAGGCCACCGGATAGTTGCGCTTGATGGTCTGGCCGAGATTGCCCGAAGCAGCCAAGTGATGATGCATGCCGCCATCACAGATCAGAAACTTTTTGCCGCGCGAGACCTTGATATCCTGGACGGCCATGACGTAGATGCCGGCCTCGCCGACCAGGTAGCGCCCCGGCTCGACCACAAAACGCGTCCCGGCAAACCGCGCATCGCGCTCGATTTCCGAGAACAACTCGGCCAGCCCCTGGCGCAAGCCGTCCATATCCAGCTCTTTTTCGCTCGAAAAATAAGGGATGCCGAGGCCGCCGCCAAAATCGAGCACGGCAAGGGGGTGACCGAGGCGCGCGACGACGCGCCCGGCAATCCCCAGCCCGTGGCGGTATTGGCTGAGGAGCACCTCATGGTCCAAGATTTGCGTGCCCGTGAACAAGTGCAGGCCGCAGAACTCCGCCGAGGACGCCTCCAGCAGCGGCTCAAGGACTTCCTCCAGGGACTCTTCATCCACACCGAAGGGCGCAGGTTTCCCGCCCATGCGCATGGCGCCGCCCTGCGCCTCGCCCCCAGGATTGACGCGCACGGCCACGCGGGCGCGCACGCCCAGACGCCGGCTAATGGCCATCACGCGCTCCGCTTCGAGCCGCGATTCGAGGTGGATTTCCCCAATCCCGCGCGAGAGCACCAGCTCGAGCTCCGCCTCCGTCTTGCCGGGCCCGGCGAACAAAATCCGCTCCGGCGCACATCCGGCCGCCAGTGCTTGGAGGAATTCCCCGGCGGAAGCGATCTCCAGGCCGGCGCCCTTTTCCAGGAAAAACTCCAACAGAGCGCGGTTGGGATTGGCCTTTACCGAGTAGCTGATCGCAAACGCCGGCGGAAGCGCGCCGCGCAAGCGCGCCCACTTCTGCTCAAGGACGGCGTGATCGTAGAGGAACACCGGCGTGCCGTACCGCTCGGTCAACGAGCGGACGGACAAGCCACCGACGCGGAGCTCGCCAGTCGACCCCGGAAAGTACTCGTCCAGCAGGTGGGAGAGGAGGTCCATGGTTCAGAGGCCCTCGCGGCATCGCAGCGCCGGGTAGTCCACCTTGCCGCTAGTGGTTTTCGGCAAGGCGGGCAAAACCTCGATGGCTTTGGGCACCATATAGCGTGGCATGCGGGCCGCGCAATGAGTCATCAATTCGTCCACATCCACGCCTTGGCCGTCCCGCGGCACCACAAACGCCTTGATCGTCTGCCCCAGCACGCCATCGGGAATGCCGATGACGGCGGCGCCAAGCAGCTTGCCGCTGGAAAAAAGCACTTCCTCGACTTCCGTGGGGCTGATGCGGAAGCCGGAAGATTTGATCATCGTGTCGCGGCGCCCCACGTAGTAGAGGAATCCATCCTCATCCATCTTCACCAAATCGCCGGAATAGCAAACCTTCTCGCAATCCCCCAGCTCCGGTGGCAGCAGTGGGTTGGGCCGCAGGACCCTGGCGGTGTCCTCGGGACGTCCCCAGTAACCCATCGAGACGGTGGGCCCGCGGTGGACGAGCTCGCCTACTTCTCCTGGCTTGCAGAGTTGGCCCTGCTCGCTGAGGACCAGGATCTCAGTGTCCGGGATGGCCTTGCCCATCGAAGTGGGGCGCCGGTCGAGCTCTTCCGGCGGCAGATAGGTGGAACGAAAGGCCTCGGTGAGGCCATACATCAGATAGACCTTTGTGTGGGGCAAAGCCTTGCGCAGCGCGGCCAGCACGGGCTGAGGCATGGCCCCGCCGGTATTGGTGATGTAGCGCAGATTGGGCGGCGAATGCTTCTGCAGGGTGGAATTCGGCTGCGCCAGCAGGCTCCAGAGCGTGGGGACCCCCGCGAGGCCGGTGATGCGCTCCGTCAGAAGCGCCTGCACGATCTCCCGGGCAAAAACAAAGTTGATCAGCACCAGAGTGCCGCCTTGCTGAAACGCGGTCATGAGCTGGTTGAGCCCGGCATCAAAACTGAATGGGAGCACGGCAAGAATGCGCTCGGCCGCGGTGATTTCCAGATAGGTGGAGACAATGGTGCTGCCTGCCAGGATGTTGGCATGGCTCAGCATCACGCCTTTGGGCTTGCCCGTCGAACCCGAGGTGTACAGGATGGCGGCCAGGTCTTTGCTGACGCTCTCCTCGCGCCGCGACTCGGGCGTCGCCTGACAGAGTTCCTCCAGCGCATACAGAGGAAGCGAGACGTCGGGGGCCTCTCCCTCCGAGGTGACGATCACTAACTCCAGCGAAGGCACCTCCTTCAGGATTCCGGCAAGCGAAGCAAGTTTCGACCTGCTGGTGATCAGCCCTTTCATCCCGCAGTCTTTGGCGATATGCGCCACCTGTTCGGGAAACAGCAGAGCGTTGATGGGCACGAAGACTCCCGCAGCCTGCGACACGCCAAACAGGGAGAGCACCTGAGGCACAGAGGCCTCCAGGTAGATGCCAACGCGATCTCCCCGCGCCAGTCCGGCGCGCCGCAGGCCTTGCGCCAGCCCCGCCGCGCGGGCCGCCACCTCCCGGTAGCTGAGGCGCTCGGCGCCGTGGACGAGAGCTTCTTTTTCAGGAGCCCGCGCCGCGCTCGCGCGCAAGATGTGGTGGACCAGGGAATCCATACTCATCCCTTCAGCAGTCTCGAATCATGCTCATTTCGCAGGGACATGCGTTTCACCCTTTCCCAATTTGCCCAGGACCCTGCTGAGCGCCCTCTTGATGTTGCGGCCGCCAACGTGCCGGGCGATGGAAAGGGCGCCCTTCAACGTGCGCGGGTTGAAAGTCATCATGCCCCAGCGCTCGCGCCGGTGCGACATCCAATCGCTCTTATACTTGTCGTCGCCGGAGAGGTAATCAACCTCGCGCACCTTATCCACATCGATCACGTGCTCCAGCAGGCGTGTGCTCAGGTAGGTTCCCACGGAAAGTTCAGCGAAGCGCTGGTCATAGGCAATCTTGTAGATGGACGCCACGCCGTTGCTCACCATCCACAGCTGCGCCGCTGCAGGCTCATCGTCCACATAGGCTACCCCCAGCCGCAACCAACCCCTTTCCGCGCACAGGCGGATGAGGCCGGGGATGAACTCGGGATACGGTTCGGGGATCTTCCAGCTGGCGGCGTAAACCTTCTGGTAGGCTTCGAGGCCCGCCTCCAACCCCTCCGGCCCGGTGAGGAACTGGACGCGCACTCGGCCTGACCGCTCCACCTTTTTATTCTTACTCTTGGCAATATTCCGCACCGAGGAGCGCAAGCTCTGGAGATACTCCGCGTAGGATTTCCCGTTGACCGGATAGTGCCAATTGCCGAAGCAGAAATAGGTCTGCGTCACCATGCCCGCCTCTTGGAAGGCACGCTCGAGCTGAGCAAAGACGGGCGAGTCCTTATCGAGCGGACTCAAGTCCACAATGTCCCAGGAAGAACCCCGGCTGCAGATGGCGCGGACCAACAGGCGCAGGGCTTCTTCGCAGGGAAAACCGGGGCGCAGCACCGGTCCAAACAGGCAACTGTAGACATTCGCGAGCCCGCGAAGCCTGCGCGGCCTCCACCAGTGGGCCGCCGAGGAGCCGCAGCGCATGGGGAGAGCCGCAGCAGGCGTGCCGGCAGCATCTTCACGTTCCACAGCGTAGATGCGAATCTGCTCTCCCGGATCCAGCGCCGTCTGTGCCAGGCTGCGAAACCAAGCCACGCTGTAAAAGAAGCTGCTCGACCCATTCTGCTCAAACAGGGCGAGGTAGGCTGGGGGTAATTCTTCGAAGCTGCGGAACACGCGGAGCCTCAGCCCGGCCGGTTTTCCCGGAGGCGCAACCGGAGGGAATTCCTTCTCGCTGGTGCTGACCTGGAGAGTCATGGTTCGAGGCCTGCTCCGGCGCGGCCCTTCTTGCGGATGAAATCGGCCAGACCGCCGATGGTCTGAAAATTCTCCGGCGTGAGCTCTTCGTCAGCAACGCTGATGGAGAACTCCTGCTCGATGAAACCGACCAGGTCGAGAACGCCGAGAGAGTCCACGATCCCCGTCTCCAGCAGCAGCTCGTCGTTGCTGAGCCCGCGCTTGCGCGCCAGTGGAAACTTTTCCAGGATGAAACCCCGGAGGCGCTCGCTCACACCGTTGTTGTGGCTCATGCTTTGTCCCTGGCGGCTAACTGTCTCGGTCGCCGTCCATCAGAAACCATTGCCCGCCGGGGGACGCGCCTGCGCCCGGCACCCGCATCACCACCGGCAAGGACTCCCGCACACGGAAGCCGAGGCTCTGCAGCATTTCCGCTCGCGGATGCGACGCGAGGACGGGCGCGCTCAAGGTCACGACTCCTCTCGCGCGCAGAAGTCGCAGTGCGCGGCCCACAAGTCCCCGCCACATGGTCATGTCCTCAACGCCGAACAAGTCCACGATCTCCGCCTCCTCGCCCTGCTGCGTGAAAAGGAGGTAACCGCGCAGGGCGCCATCGCGGCGCGCCGTCAACATCTCGTGCTTGCGCAGCGGATGAGCAAAAAACCGCCAGTTCAGGTATTCCGCCGAGCGCTCGACGCACACCCCGTGCGCCGCGCTCACCTCCTGCGCCAGCGCGGTGAACTCATCGCCGGCTTTCTCCTGAGCCGCCACATCCCATCCCGTCGCCCGCTCGAGCTCGCGGTCGCGCCAGGCCAGCAGAGGGTCGCCGAGCGCGCTGAGCCCCCGGGCGACGAAGGGCACGCGCACCGCGCCGGCAATCTTTCGGATCGTGCGCAGCGGTTTGGCCAAGCGAACCAGCCTGTCGCTGGGCTCGATCCCCAGCCGCCGGTACACCGCGAGCATGTGCTGGCTCGGGAAGTCGTAGCCGAGCGCTGACGAGTCTCCGCCGATTCCCTCCAAACAGGCCCTCTGCAGTTGCAATGCAGGTCCCATGCTTCGGTAGCCCGGATGAATACAGAAGTCGCCGAGCACATAACCGGACTTCGCGACTCCGGCCTCGCGCAGGCGCCGCGGGAACGCAGCGGCCGCACCTACCAGCGCGCCGCTGCCGGCGTCCTCAGCCATCCAGGCCCTCGCCGGGCCCTGGGGATTCAGGCGATACAACCAGTCATGCCTGCGCTCATCCGAGTGCGGCGTTAGATAGCGCAGGAAGAAAGCTATGAGCTGTTCCCGGTCTCTGCCGAGATCTGCTCGTCGAACCGTAATGGCCATTTGTGAGCGGACCTGCAAATCGAGATCGGGCCACACCATAATGAAAGCATGAGTGTGGGAAGCAACCCGGGGGCCAGACGCAGCACGATTCGCAAAGATGAGCAGAACGCATTTCCGCCTATCGGATTGAATACATTGTGGTTAGCGATAGCTCGTCCCGAATGTGCTTGCCGTTGCTCGCCTGGCGGCGACCTGCAGAGGAATGGCTCTTACCTCGCCGGGAAATTAATTTCTCCACGCCGGCGGAGCCCGAAAAGTGTCTCCGGATAAGAAATTCACCACACAGCTTCATGAAATAGAGAAAAGCGCTTGCGGTTGTGCGCAACATTTTTCCTTGCCGACCGTCGGCAGGCCTCGAAACGCGCGGGCACATCGCCGCCAATTGCGCTTTAACTGCTAGGTTTTCATCGAGTTCCATACGTTTGGCGGATGCAGATGGGCGGGATTCCGTTTGGCTGAGAACTTGCCCATTCAAACACGGCGAAGTACAGGCGGATAGCTCAGCCTGGAAGAGCGCCCCCGTTACACGGGGGAGGGCGCAGGTTTGATCCCTGCTCCGCCTACCAATAGATGCAGTAAGAACGAGGAAACGGGCTCACCGTGTTGAAGATCGGCGGACAAAGGGTTCCCACTCGCACGCTCCTCCTGGTGGCGTCGGATGGCGTTTTGATCGTCATCGGTCTGATCGTGGGCGTAGCCCTGCGCTTCCACCACTGGCAGGAGATCCTGCATCACCTGCGGGCACCCCAAACGGTGTATCGCTTCGGGCTCGTGGTCGCCGCTTGTTTGCTCTCGCTCTACTACAACGACCTGTACAATTCTCAGGTCGTCAGCCGCCGCAGCGAACTGCTTATTCGTTTGCTGCAGGCCCTGGGCTCGGCTTGCGTGGGGCTGGGGATTATCTACTACTTCGATCCGGCGGGAAGTCTGGGTCGGGGTATCGCGGCGTTGGCCGCCCCCACCATCGTCTTGCTGACGCTCGGATGGCGGTTGCTGCTGGACGGTACGGGCATCTTCCTGCAAAACCCCGAACACGTACTCATCCTGGGCACCAGTCCGGAAGGGGTCACCCTGGTGCGCGAAATCATTTCCCGGCCGGAATTGAACCTGAAAGTGGTGGGGTTTCTGGACGAGAAGGGCGAGAACATCGGTAAGAGCCTGGTGAATCCCGGAATCATCGGGGCGGCCAGCGATGTGGAAGTAGTCGTCGGCAAGGAAAAAATCGACCGCGTCATCCTGTCGCTTTCGGAGCGGCGCGGCCGCACCCCGGTGCGTCAACTCTTGCACCTGAAATTCGCCGGCGTGGGAGTGGAAGACACGCACAGTTTCAACGAGCGAATCACCGGCCGAATCATGCTGGAGCATCTTTCCCCGAGCTGGTTAATCCTCTCCGACGGCTTCCGTAAGTCGCAGTTTCTGCTGGCCGCGAAACGCACGGTGGACGTGCTGGTGTCGCTCTGTGTGTTTATTTTCACCCTGCCCCTGATGATGTTGGTGGCGCTGGCCATCTGGCTGGAGACGGGCCGGCCCATCCTGTTCCGGCAGAAACGTGTGGGGCTGCGTGGTCACGAATTCGACATGCTGAAGTTCCGCTCGATGTACCAGAACGCGGAGGAAAACGGGCCCTCGTGGGCGGCCAACGACGACCGCCGGATCACCCGCGTGGGACGCTTCATCCGCAACTGCCGCTTCGATGAGCTCCCGCAGATGCTAAACGTGCTGAGGGGGGAAATGAGCCTGGTGGGACCCCGGCCGGAGCGACCTTACTTCTGCCGCCTGCTCGAGGAACAGATTCCGTTCTTCGCCCTGCGTCATTCCCTGCGGCCGGGAATCACCGGATGGGCGCAGATCAAGTACCAATACGGCGCCAGCATCGAAGAAGCGCGGACCAAGCTGGGATACGACTTGTTCTACATCAAGCACCTGTCGCTGCTGCTGGATTTCGCCATCCTGTTCGAGACGGCCAAGGTGATTCTCTATGGCCGCGGGGCCAAGTGACGCGGAGCGCGCGACCACAACGATGAGCCGCCCCCGCACTCTGCGCGACACCGTGCTCCTAGCGCTCTGGGCGCTCTCCTACTCGGCCATCATCCGCCTCTTTCAACTCTTGCGATGGATGGAATCCCGCGGGGGCGGTCCACGAAAAGCGGCCGGGGGAGGAAACAAGGGATTCCTCACAGCGGGCGGGGTTGACCGCACCTGAATGGCCGGTCCGCGGGTCACCCAAAGCTCCACACTTCACGCGACATTCCACCAGGCAGGAAACAGAATCGTGGCCAGTCTCCCGGCAGGTTGCAGGAAAGCCAGCAAGGCCCTTTGCCTCCTCCTGTTCTATTTCTTCTTGGGCACCGTCGATTGGCCCTCTGGCCGCAGCGGGGTGGGCGCAAGCCCCCGCCCAGGCGAGCCGCGGCCGCAAGTCGGATGGTTCCGAGTTCCAAACTCGAAACTCCGCAGCAGATGTCCCCCGTTCGGTCAGAACTACGATTTCCCCGAGCGCTGCCAGGATGTGATCCGTGGATGGAGTGGAGGCATCGCCGACACGGCGAGAAACCGGCTGATCATCTGGGGCGGGGGCCACAATGGCTACCCCGGCAACGAGGTTTACGCGTTCGAGGTGAGCGCGCTCAAGATGCAGCGGCTGAATGAGCCGAGTCCCATTACGCCGTGCAAGGCTGCCACCTCGGACGGCAAAGCAAACTCCCGGCATACCTACGGAGCGCTGGCCTATATCGCCCACGCCGACCGGATGTTCGTGTTCGGCGGCGCATGGGCGTGCCCGGAAGGAAACGTCGCGAACGACACTTGGACACTGGACCTGGCCACGCTGCGTTGGACGCGCATGGACCCCACGAAAGGCAGCGGGCCCAGACCCTCCATGTTTGGCGCGGTCGCGGCCTACGACCTCCATACCCGGAAGGTCATCCTGCACGACCGGAATGCCCTCTGGTCGTACGACTACGAACAAAACAGCTACATGCTGCTCAATCCCGACGCAGTGAATACGCTGCATACCAACGCCGTCATCGACCCGAAGCGCAGGTTGTTCATCACTTTCGGAGATGGTCGGGTGACTGCTTACGATATTGCGCCAGGCAGCCGCTACAAGCCTCGAGACTGGAGCGCTCAGGTTTCGGGTTGCACTGCCCTGGCCAATTCATCTTCGCCGGGGCTGGCCTACGACGCTGCGCAAGACCGGATCGTGGGCTGGCCGAATTTTGGCGACACCGTGTACATCTTCAATCCGGACTCCAAGTCCTGCACGGCCAGGACATTCGCAGGTGGTCCACCGGATTCCGCACACGATAGCTCTCGGCCGAGCTCGAATGGGACTTTCGGCCGCTTCCAGTATTTTCCCGCTTTGAAAGTATTTGTCGTGGTGAACGACTGGGATATCGACGCGCACACACTGAGGCTTGAGGGGCCGCGCACGCTGCGCTCCCGCGAGGCCGAAGGGCAGGCGAAATAGAGTTCGCGCGGGACACGTGGAAGCCTACTCGCTGGCGTGCAAAGGATGCGGCGTACCGCGAGGTCAAGTCGAAGTCAAGGAACTTTCACACTTTGGGCACTTCGCTTCCGGGCTTTCCAAGGCTGGGGATATTACTGCCAATAACTCTATTGGATTCAACGAATTATGCGTCTTCGGGGATGGTATCAACCTTGCTCTACAACTGCGGAGAGCCGGAGACTTATGTCCGCCCTAAATCCGAAGAAGGAGAGTCCAGCTTTGCTGCCACCCAATAAGTTCCCAACAAAATTGAGCGCAGGCCTTGCCTTGGCCGGGTTGTTTCTAAGCGGAACTATCTGCTTGGGCCAGGACAAAGCCCCCACCCCCAAGAAACTGGTCAACGGCTATTCGGCGTCCGAGAGCTCTTCTCGGACGAACCGAATGTCAGCGAAGAAAGCGGGAGCGCAGACGCTGCCGGCCGATGCCGCTGATCCGACGGGGACCAAGAGCTCTCTCGAAGACGTGTACCGGATCGGAGTCGATGACGAGTTGCAGATCTCCGTCTGGCGGGAACCGGAACTCACCAGCATGGTGGTGGTACGTCCGGACGGCAAGATCACCATGCCCTTGCTCAATGACATCGCCGTCGTCGGGCTGCGCACCGAGGAATTGAAAATCCTGCTTACGGAAAAGCTCAAGGCCTATGTGAATGAGCCCCAGGTCACCGTGATTGCGCGCGCCATCCGCAGCCGCAAGATTTACCTGCTCGGGCAAGTGCCGCGACCCGGCGCATACCAGCTTGGCGGCCGAAAGACCGTCCTGGAAGTCCTGGCGGAGGCGGGGGGTCTCGGCCCGTTCGCCAAGGGCGGAGATATCTACATCCTGCGCCGGCAGAACGGACAGGAAGTGCGGATTCCCTTTAATTTCACGAAGGCGGTCCGTGGACGGAGCGACAAGGCGAGCTTCACTCTGCTTCCCGGGGACATGATCGTAGTCCCGTAAGCCATCTCTGTTCGGAGGGCGGGGCATGGACACAATGAGCTCCACAAAGCGGTTGCTGTGCTTCGCAGCGAGCCTGGGAGTATTGGCATTGGTCCTGGCCGGCCCCGTCTCGGCGCAGCAGGAGTCTTCCTCCCGCACGGTCACCCCCCCGCAGGCCGCTGCCGACGACGCGGCGAAGAGCGGAGACCCTGTGGCCATAGACCAGTCGCCTTCCAACACTTCCCCCACGCTGCCCGCAGCGACCTCTGGCCCGCTGAGAATGGGCACAGCCAGATTGCTGGATCTTCGCGGGGCGATACGCATCGGCCCGTTCTATGTTTCTTCGGTAGATTTCGCCCAGGCACTGGATGAGTTCCGCCCCTCGGGCGGCACGACGATGAAAGGCTTCCGGAACGTTGCGACTTTCGTCCGCACGTTCATGGTCTACCAGCACGCTTTCCGGCGGGGCCGCTTGGCGCTGCAGTATGAGCCGCACCTCAGCGTCATCAACGGCCATTCGGAACTCAACTACACCGACCAAGAGCTGAGCTTGGACTTGCGGTACGCACTCAGCCAGCGCTGGGGACTGGACCTAGCGGACTATTTCTCGTATGTGAGAAACCGCAACCGCCTCGGCTCCTTCCTCGACGCCGAGTCGGTCACCGGAAGAACCTTTCCCACTGCGTTTGTGGACACGCGTGGGCCCTGGCTCTCCAACGGATTCAGCGCAGGATTCACCTATCACTTGAGCGCGCGCACCCAGCTCAGCTTCGGACCCAGCATCGGTTACTCCCACGAGTTTCCGGGGCTGACTTCGTCGAGGTCGATTTCCAGCTTCAGCACCGGCGCACGCGCCGCAATCTCGCACACGCTCAGCGCGCGAAAATCAATCGAGGGATATTACTTCTATCAGCGCAGTATTTTCTCGACCGATTTTCCCAGCACCACCTACCACACCATGGGCGCAGGATACTCTCAGGCACTGGGCTCGACTTGGACAATGAGCACTTCGCTGGGCGTCTCCACCGCCAGTTCCCACAACGGGCCGCGGCCGTGGCATGTTGTCGGCTCTCTCGGCTTGGTCAAGGCCTTCCCGAAATCGCAACTTTCGTTTCACTTTGCCCGCGGATACGGCCTGTCCGGCTTTATCAGCAACCGCTACGCAGACCGCGTGGACGCGGCCTTCGAACATCGCTGGACGCAACGACTGTCCACCAGCGTGGGCCTAGGTTACCAGCGGGAGCTCGGCTCGGCGGCCGGCAGCTACTCGGGAGAATATGCCACCGGACAAGTCAGCTATCGTCTGCTCGCGAACGTGAGCTGGTTTGCGAACTACGTCTACAAGTTGCAAGCGGGAGGGATTGCCCAGGCGATCAACGGGAGTCGTTACTTCTTCTCGACCGGACTTCGTTGGGAACCCGGCCGCGCCGCCGGCCGCTGATCGCGACCGTTGGCAACCTCAAGCACCCGGGACTTGCGGTTCCCCGGCCCCCCGGAGTGCACAAATCCGATTCGTGGCCTGCCAACTTCTTGGCCTCCCAATCATTCCCTCATAGATGCCGGAAAAGTTAGCGCCATGCCCGCAACGATTCGTGCAGGCCGGCGCGCAATCGCAGTTGGGCGATGCGCACCATGGGGCGAACCCCTTCACCGAGTCAAACTTGCCGGCGGCAGGTTGGACCTGGGCTATCTGGGGAACTGGCTGGGCACTGTGAGAAATTAATTTCCCCTCGTGGCTGCCCACAAGGGGTGCGCAGGGAAACGATCCCGCCATGCCCTCCGATAAGCCATTATAAACAAAGGGACTACGAGGCGGGCCAAGATCCCTCTGATTCTTGGTTTGGACAAGAACTTGCTCTCTGTTCACGGGTTCAAATTCCCTTTTCGGTGGATTGGGTTGACTAGCCGAGCCGGAGGACGAAGTTGAGCGAGAATAAAGCGTTAGCCCCCCAAGCTCTGGAACTGTTTGAGGGCGTGCAGATCCGCCAGTATCTGGAGTTCGCGCAGCGGCGAAAGTGGTGGATCCTTCTGACCGCCACGGCCATTTTTATTGCTTGCGCGGTCGTGGTGCTGCGCCTGCCGGATACTTACCGTTCGGAAACAGTCATCATGGTGGACCCGCAGAAGGTGCCGGACAGTTACGTTCCCTCCACGGTCAACGCCTCCGTTCTCGACCGGCTCTCCATCATCCGGCAGTTGGTGCTCTCACCCAGCCGCCTGCAGCGCGTGATGGACCAACTGAATCTGTATGCGGAAATGAGGAAGAGGGGCGGCGACCAGCGTGCGATCGAGGCGATGCAACACGCCATCGCCATCGAAGTCGGAGATGCAGGGTCCCAACGGCTCAGCGCCTTTCGCATCGCCTTCACCGGCAAGACAGGCCAGGAAGCTGCCAACGTGGCCAATCAGCTCGCCGCCATGGTCATCGTGGAGAATTTGAAAGCTCGCCAACAGCAGTTCACCGGGACAGCAGAGTTTCTCGACACCCAATTGCAGGACTCCAAGAGGCAACTGGAGGCCAAGGAAGCAGAGCTTGAGCGGATCAAGACCCAGAACATCCTGGAACTGCCTGAGTCAAAGCAATACCACCTGGAAGCGCTCACCTCCCTGCGGAACCAGCTTCGCTCCAGCCAAGACCGGATGAACCGCGCGCAACAAGAGAAGGTCTACCTGCAGTCCTTGCTGCTGGCGACAAATCCCGCCGTCGATCTCGACGCGGATGTGAACGGGCCGGCCAGTTCACCGCTGGAATCCCAGATCCAGAGACTGGAGTCTCGCCTCGCCGAACTGCGCAGCCGGTACGCACCCAACCATCCCGATGTCCGCAAAGTGCAGGTGCAACTCGACGAACTCAAGCGCCGTATGACCAGCGAAGAACCCAAAGGTCCCGCCACGGAGCCTCCCAAGCCGAGCCAGCGCGCGTCGCGCAACCCGGTGATCGAAAGCCAACTGGCGAAGCTGGATCAGGAAATCCAGGAGCAGACCACAGCGCAGGCACCGCTGCAGGAGCAGATCAATTTCCACGCCTCAAAGCTGGAGCGTGTGCCGATCTTTGAGCAAAAGATCGCCGGTCTGATGCGCGACTACGACACCCAGCGGGCAAACTACAACCGATTGCTGGACAAGAAAATCTCCGCCGAAATGGTCAGCAAGCTGGAAACGCGCCAGCAGGGCGAACGCTTTGTGATCCTCGACCCGGCGCCAGTGCCCGACCGACCGACGGGTCCCAACCGGCTCCTCCTCAGCCTGGGAGGGCTGCTGGGCGGATTGATCGGCGGCATCGCCTTCGGACTGCTGATCGATATGAGCGACGAGTCGGTGCGCAGCGAGCGAGAGGCGGCCAGCATCCTGGGTAAGCCCATTGTGGGCGCCATCCCTCGCATCCTCACCGAGGCCCAGCGCCGGCAGGAGCGATTCCGCATGGTAGGGGTGTTGGCGGGCACCGTGCTCTGTTCCCTTCTCGCCGGCTTCTTGATCTCGCGCGCGAGCGGCTGGCTCTTTTAATTATGTATCTCTCCTTCTACGGTCTGAAAGAAGAGCCTTTCCGGCTCACGCCTGATCCGAGGTTCCTGCACCTCGCGGAACCTCACCGGACTGTGCTCACCGGCCTGGTCAACTCCATCCTGCTGCGCAAGGGAGTCGTTGTGGTGTCGGGGCCCCTGGGCACGGGCAAAACAACGATTCTTCATGCCACCCTGCACCTACTCTCCTCCCGCGCGGTCGCCAGCGGCCCGACTGTTTCTGCGTTCCTGTTGAATCCCACCCTCAGCCGAGAAGAACTGCTGGAGGCGATTCTGGAGGAATTCGAGGTCAGTTGCCCCACGGCCAGCAAGCCCCGCCGCCTGGCCGCCCTTCACCAGATGCTGCTGGAAACGCAGCGGCGCGGCGGCACTGCGGTGCTGATTGTGGACGAAGCCCACCTGCTGAGCCCGGAGCTGCTGGAAGAAATCCGACTGCTGAGCAACACGGACTCCTACCGCGAGAAGCTCATTCAGGTGATCCTCTGCGGGCAGCCGGAACTGGTGTCGCTGCTGGCCCGGCCGGAATTACGCGCGCTGCAACATCGCGTCGCCAGCCGATGCCATCTCCGCGCGCTGAGTCAACCGGAGACACGCGCCTACGTGGCCGAGCGGCTGCATACCGCAGGGCTGAAGGGACCTTCACCCTTCCCCACCGCAGCCCTGGAGGCAGTCTTCCACTACACGCAGGGCAACCCGCGGTTGATCAATTTGGTGTGCGACTCCTCTCTGACCATAGGCTGGAACCAAGCCGCGAAACAGATCGGTCCGGAGATCATCGAGGAAGCCGCCATGGGCCTGCAATGGCCGAGCCACGAACCAGTGGAACGCGTGGCGGGCCGTCCGATTGCACCGCCGGTGGAAAGCGAAATACCCCGATCGGCCGTAGATGTCCTGGTTAAAGCACTGAAGCAGGGGCGCACAAGCGCCCGGAGCCAAACATGAGCAAATTCTTTGACGAAACTCAGAAAGCGCAGGAGTGGGCCGCCCAACAAGCCGCCACGAAGAGTTTGAACCTCGAGCAGGCTTTGCGGACGGTCAAGGAAAACGTGGCACAAGCTGCGGCCGTCGTGAATGAGATGGCCGACTCGCGCCTGGGCAATTGCCGCAAGCTGCACCTCACCAGGCAGGCTGGCGTGCCCGTGATCCTGCCGGGAGATGCACCCAACTCGCCGGCGGCCGAGTCCTACCGCACCATACGCACGCGGCTCATGCGCTATCAGAGGGAGAACGGCGTGCGCTCGCTGGTGGTGAGTAGCGCTCTGCCCGATGAGGGCAAGACTTTGACGGCACTCAACCTGGCCCTGTGCTGCGCCCAGCTTCAGGACTTGCGCATCCTGCTCGTGGATGCCGACCTGCGCACGCGCGGCCTGACGGGGATCATCGGCTACCCGCCCGTGCCCGGGCTCGCCGAGGTTCTCGCCGGAAAAGCGCAATTCGACCAGGCCATTTTCGCCACCGATCAGCCCAATCTGTATATCCTGCCGGCGGGGGCGCCGAAGGCCCCAGCGCCGGAGTTGTATGCGGGCGAGCGCTGGAAGGAGCTCATCGGCTGGTGCAGCGAGGCCTTCTCCATCATCCTCGTGGATACGCCTCCGATTCTGCCTCTCTCGGACTTTGATCTCATCATGAACGGTTGCGATGCCGCTCTGGTGGTGGTCCGGTCGCAGAAGACCCCGCGGGAATTGCTGCAGAAAGCGGCGGGCCAGATCGATAAGAGCAAACTGCTGGGTGTGATTTTCAATGCCACGGACTTTGCCAGCGGCAACCGCTATTACCAGTACTACGAATCGCGAAACGGGAACGGCCAATGAATACCCGCGGCGAGCACGCTGAGGCGCGCTCTGATCTCGAGCTGATTCCGGTCCGTGTGTTTAGGGCGCGCGCTCTTGTTTGTGCTTGGCCGCCACGGCGCTACTTCCCCGGGGCACCCCAGCCTATCCTTGGAGGACCAGCGTGTACCCGAATCTAAAGCTCGAGATCTTCAAACGCGGGATGCGCCAAAACCAGTTGGCGCGGTTGCTCGGACTCAACGAAGCCATCTTGAGCAAGATCATCAACGGCTACCGGGAACCTTCGGTAGAACAGAGAAAGCAGCTTGCCGATTTCCTCCAGGTGGAGGAGCGGTGGCTTTTCGAGAAGTACGACGAGACGGGGACCCGGATCCTCAGCGATGCAACCCGCCAGCAGGCTACCAATGGGGGCAATTCCTAACCTCAACTTCGCCGTGACTGCGTTCCAAGATTCCACCAGGACGCGTCCCGCCCCGGTCATCCGTGCCTTTACGCCGGAGATCGCCGAAGCTTGGGATGGCTTCGTGCTGGCCCATCCCGGCGGCACGTTTTTCCATTTGTTGGGATGGAAACGAATCCTGGAAAAAACATTTGGGTACGAGCCCTGCTATTTCTACGCGGAGCGCGGCGGAAGGCTAACCGGGGTAGCTCCTTTTTTCTCTATCGCCAACTGGGCCGTGGGCCGATGCCTGGTCTCCGTGCCGCTCGCTGTCTACGGGGGAATCTGCGCCGAGGATGAGGAGTCCGAGCAGGCGCTCCTCCATCACTGCAAACAGTTTGCCGCAGGGCAGAGAGTGGACTACCTCGAACTGCGCAGCCGCAACCAGGAGCTCCTGCCCGGCTTTCATCGGAATACCCTTTATGTCACCTTCGTCACCGAACTCTCCTCGGACCCAGCGGCCAACCTGAAAAAGCTGCCGCGGGACACGCGGTACATGATCCGCAAGGCCGAGAAGGCGGGGCTGCAAATGCGGCATGGCTGGGACCAGCTCGGGGATTTCTACTCCTTGTTCGCGCAGAGCATGCACCGCTTGGGAACGCCGGTCTTCCCACGATCGCTGTTCGAAAACTTAGCCACCGAGTTTGCCGACCAGAGTGACTTGTCCGTGGTGTACGCCCGGTCCAAGCCCGTTGCCGGCGTCGTCTCCTTTTTCTTTCGCGACGCCATTCTCCCCTACTACGCCGGCGCGGCCCCGGAAGCCCCGCCGCTCGCGGCCAATAACTTGATGTACTGGGAATTGATGAACCACGCCGCGCAGAGGGGCATCCGCTGCTTCGATTTCGGGCGCAGCAAGAAAGGCACAGGCTCCTACGCCTTCAAGACGCAGTGGAACATGAGGGTTGAGCCGCTCGCCTATCAAGTCCACCTGGTCCGCCGCCGCGATGTGCCCAACTTTTCGCCGGTGAATCCCAAATTCAAGCTAGCCGCCAGCATCTGGCGGCGGCTCCCGCTCTCCCTCGCGACGTGGATGGGCCCGCGAGTGGTGCGATGGTTTCCCTGAGGAAATGCGTTCCGGTAGCGGCCCGGCAGACCGAGCCGTTCATTTGAACCGGACTTGAGGCGTCCATCGTGAAGGTTTTCAGCTCCGCGGAGAGTCTTCTCCCTACCGCCACTGCCGAGGTGGAGGCCCAGACGGGTGTGCACACCGCTCCGCTGCGGGTCCTGCATGTCATCAATCGCCTGGACGTGGGCGGCACGGAGTACGGCGTTCTGAAAGTGATCCAGGGGCTCGGCGAAGAGCTCTTTGATCATCGAGTCTGCGCGACCCGAGGCTTCGATCCCGGACTCGCACGCCGGCAGCAGTTGGATGGGAAGGTATGCGCTGCCGGCCGGCAGGATCAGCGCTTTCAGTTTCCCTTGTTCCGCCTGGCCCGGATCATGAAGGCTTATCGGCCACATATCGTGCACTCGCGCAATTGGGGAGCGATCGAAGCGATCCCCGCCGCGCGCCTGGCCGGCGTACCGGTGGTGGTGCACAGCGAGCATGGGTACGAGCTCGACATGCTCGGCGGGCTTCCCGGCCGCCGCCGCCTGCTGCGCCGCGCTCTCTACGCCTGGGCCGATGCCGTCTTCACCGTCACCGGCGAGCTCCGCTCCTATCACGCGCAGCAGGCCTGGGTATCCTGTGAGCGAATCCGCGTGATCCACAACGGAGTGGACACCCGGCGTTTTGCCCCTCGCCCGGAATTGCGCGCGGATTTGCGCCAGCGCTACGGCTTGCCCGTAAACGGATTCGTGGTCGGAGCGGTCGGCCGGATGGTGCCCATCAAGGACCACGCCACGCTGCTGAAAGCCGCCGAGGCGATGGCCGCTCGCGGGGCGGACGTACACGTCGTGCTCGCCGGCACGGGCCCGGAACTCGAGCGGCACCAGCGGTACGTCGCGGATTCGGCGCTTGCCGGGCGCGTGCGCTTTCTGGGCGCCTGCGACGATATTCCCGCCGTCCTGAATGCCCTGGACGTTTTCGTCCTCCCTTCCATTTCGGAAGGCATGTCGAACACCCTGCTCGAGGCCATGGCCTCGGGGCTGCCAGCCGTGGCCACACGCGTTGGAGGGAATCCTGTGCTGATCGAAGAGGACCGCACCGGTTGGCTCTTCCCGCCGGGGGACGTGCCCGAATTGACCGCCCGTCTGGAATGCCTGGCGCGCCATGCGGGACTCCGAGGCGAACTTGGCGCCGCGGCCCGCGAGCGAGCCATCTCGCACTTCAGCTTTGAGCGCATGATCCGCGACTATCGCAACCTGTATCTGGAACTTGCCCGCCGGCGCGGAATCCCGGCGGGACGGAAGGCTTAGACGTCATGTGCGGCATCTGCGGCATCTTCGAGTTTGATCGCCGGGACGCGATCCCGCAGGAGCTCGTGCACCGCATGAATGAAACCCTCGTTCACCGCGGCCCGGACGACGAAGGCATCTACTGCGGCCCGGGAATCGCGCTGGGGTTCCGGCGGCTGAGCATCATTGACCTCTCCAGCGGGCACCAGCCCATTTCCAACGAAGACGGCCGCCTCTGGGTCATGCTCAACGGGGAGATCTATAACTACCCCGAGCTGCGTAAGGAACTGGAGGGCCGCGGCCACCACTTTGCCACCCGCTCGGACACGGAAACCATCGTGCACCTGTACGAAGAGTTCGGGGAGGATTGCTTCCGGCGGCTCCGAGGGATGTTCGCCATCGCCCTGTGGGACTCACGCGACCGCAAGCTGCTGCTGGCGCGCGACCGCGTGGGCAAGAAGCCTTTGTACTACTGCGCCAACGACAAGCGCATCTTGTTTGGCTCCGAGCTGAAGGCCCTGCTGGCCGCCGATAACCTGCCGCGAAGCATCGACCCTCAGGCTTTGTCCGATTACTTCTCGTTCGGTTACATCCCGGCGCCGAGCACCATTTACCGGACGGTGCGCAAGGTCCTCCCGGGTCATTACCTGGCGGTTTCGGCGGACGGTCTGCGCGAGGTTCCTTACTGGGACATCTCGTTCGCCCAGGTGGCGGTGCGGCCGGAGGAGGAGTGGTGCGAACTGCTGCGCCACGAGCTCTGCGAAGCCACCCGCGTCCGACTGATGAGCGACGTTCCCCTGGGTGCGTTCCTGAGCGGCGGCGTGGACTCTTCCTCGGTCGTGGCCATGATGAGTCATTTGATGAAGCGGCCGGTCACGACCTGCTCGATCGGCTTTGAAGAGCAGGAATACAACGAAGCCGACCACGCCCGGAAGATCGCCCAGCACTTCCGCACCGACCATCACGAACAGGTGGTCCGACCAAACGCCGTGGACGTCATCAACAAACTTGCCTGGCACTACGACGAGCCCTTCGCCGATTCCTCCGCCATCCCGACCTACTACGTCTCTTGGGTGGCGCGCCAGCACGTCACCGTGGCCCTGGGAGGCGATGGCGGCGACGAGGGCTTTGCCGGGTATCGCCGCTACTTCTTCGACCAGTTTGAGAATCGGCTGCGGCGCTACGTCGCGCCCGGAGTTCGGCGTGGAATCTTCGGCCCGCTGGGACGCTGGTATCCCGCCCTGGCCTGGGCGCCGCGGGTGTTCCGGGCCAAGGCCACACTGCAGAGTTTGTCCCGCTCGCCCCTGGAAGGGTATTTCAACTCCGTCTCCATTTTTCGACCGGATGAGAAATCGCGCCTATTCGGCGGTGATTTTGAGAAGGCCCTCGGGGGATACCAGTCCATCGAACGATTGCGCCATTACTACGACCGCGCCGACACCGACGACCTGCTGTCGCGCATCCAGTACGTGGACATCAAGACTTACCTGTCCGATGACATCTTGGCCAAAGTGGACCGCGCGAGCATGGCCGTGTCGCTCGAAGTGCGCGCTCCGCTGCTCGACCATCAGTTGATGGAGCGCGTGGCGACCATCCCCTCGGCGCTGAAACTGCAGGGACGCATGGGGAAATACATCTTCAAGAAGGCCATGGCCAGCGTCCTGCCCGCAGAAACCCTGCACCGCAGCAAGCAGGGATTTGCCGTCCCGCTGGCCCGATGGTTCCGGCAGGAGCTGCGGGAAATGGCCTACGAGGCCATCGTCGCCTCCGACGACGGCATTCTGAATCAGGCCCTGCTGAAGACGATGTGGGACCAGCATCAGAAAGGCCATTACGACCGGTCCGCTCACCTTTGGGCGGTCCTGATGTTCCGCAAGTGGAAGCAGACGTTTGGGGCTTAGGGAGAAGCCGTGAGCGGACTCTGCGGTATCTGCCATCCAGGTCGCGAGGTCGCCGGAGCAATCCTGGCGGCGATGCTGGAGCGGGTGTCTCTGCCCGACGAAACCCAGCGTAAGGCAGTGAGCAGTCGCGGCACGGCTCTCGGTGTGAGCAGCCGGTGGCCGACCCAGGAAGTGGCCTCGGTGGATGGCATCCTTGTGGCCCTGGATGGCGATTTATTGAATTTGGCGGAGCCTTCCAGCCCGCCGCAACAGAATCTGCCGCCCAACAAGGCGTCGGCCGCGGAGCGGGTGGCTCGGCTGTACTTGCAGCACGGACCCAGCTTTGTGAAGCGCCTCCAAGGGACCTTTTCGATCGCGCTATGGGATGAAAGAGCGCAGCGACTTCTGCTGGCCATTGACCATCTGGGCGTGAAGAGTCTGTACTGGGCCAAGGAAGGCGACCGGCTGATCTTTGCTTCGCGTGCGGGAGCGGTCCGCAGCGCGCAAGAGCGGCCCGCCCAGGTGAATCCAGCCGCCGTCATGCAGTTCCTGCTGTTCAGCGTGGTTCCTGCCCCCTTGGTGATCTACCAGGGAATGACCAAACTTCAGCCGGGATTCTGCTTGATCTATGACCAGGGGCAGGTCCGCGAGGAGCGGTACTGGGATCTGGAGTACCTCGAGAGTGAGAATCACGACGAGCGGTACTGGGCCCAAGAGGTCCGCGAAGGGCTGCGCGCCGCGGTCCATCGCCACTTGGAAGGATGCCTCGGCGAGACCACCGGCGCTTATCTGAGCGGCGGCACGGACAGCAGCAGCGTCGTCGCCTTCATGGCCGAACGCTTTTCCCCGGTCAACACCTTTTCCATCTATTTCCCCGAGACGCATTACAGCGAAATCGGGTTTGCCCGGAGCACCGCGGGGCACTTCCGCACCCGGCATCACGAGCGTTGCTTGAGCTCGGCGGACGCGCGTGAGGCCATCCCGCGCATCGTGGAATACTACGATGAACCTTTTGCCAACTCCTCGGCCATCGGCGCCTATTCCTGCGCGCGCATGGCCCGGGAAAACGGAATCGAGACGCTGCTCGCCGGTGACGGAGGCGACGAGCTGTTTGGCGGGAACGAGCGGTACGCCAGCGACAAGCGCTTCGCGCTCTATCATGCGCTGCCGCGCTGGCTGCGCGGCGTGCTCGAGCCTGCCGTGAAGCTCCTGCCTCGCGACGGAGGAAAGCTCAGCCTGCCCCGGCGCTACATTGACCGCGCGCGCATCCCCAATCCGCGAAGGATTTTCTCCTACGGACTCTTTCTGAGCGATACTCCCGGCAAAGTTTTCGAGCCCGGATTCCTCGCGCAGGTGCCGCCGGAAGAGTGGATGGAGATTGCCGACGGGCATTTCCAGGGGGCTCAGGCCTCGAGCGAGTTGAACCGCCTGCTCTACCTGGACCTCAAGCTCATCCTCGCCGACAACGACCTGCGCAAGGTCAGCGGGACCGCAGAGCTGGCCGGTGTGCGCGTTCGCTATCCGCTCCTCGACCGTCGCCTGGCCGAGCTCGCGGCGCGCATCCCCACGCGGCTGAAGTTGAAGGGGTTTGCGAAACGCTACATCTTCAAGAAGGCCATGACCGGGATTCTTCCCCACGAGGTAATCTACAAGAAGAAACACGGTTTCGGCGTGCCCCTCGGCCACTGGTTCCTGGACGATCCGCAATTGAGCTCTTTCGTGCGGGAAGTGCTGAATGACCCGCGCACGCGGCAGCGAGGTTATTTCCGCCCGGGGTTCTTCGCGCAGTTGATGGACCAGCACCAGCGGGAGCATGCGGCCTACTACGGAGAGATCGTGTGGCACCTCGTCGCCCTGGAGCTCTGGCACCGGCAGCATCTGGAGAGCCATCGAGAGGTGGCCCATGTCCGCTGAGCGGAACACGACAAATTGGCGGGAGAGGCTGGCGAGCGCCGCGTATCGGACCGGTGGCCTGCGCATGCTGGAACATCTGGCGCGCTCCTTCGAGCTGCGCAGGAGCGCAGGACAAAAACTCCCGCGCTGGCAGCGGGGAACCGGAGCGAAATACGTCATCCTCTGCTATCACCGGGTGGGCACCGAAGGGATCCCTCTGTATGCGTCGCTCTCCCCGGAAGCTTTTGACCAGCAGATGGGTTACCTCCGGGAGCGTTACCGGGTCATTTCGCTCGCCGAGCTCATCCGCGAGCTCGAGCGCCCGGACGCAGCCGGGCAGGCGGTTGCCGTGACCTTTGATGATGGCTATCGCGACAACTATACGCACGCCTTTCCCGTCCTGCAAAAGTACGGGATCCCCGCGACGATCTTCCTGGCCGTCGGAGCCATTGAGAGCGGGGAGGTGGCCTGGTACGACCGCGTGTTTCTGGCCTTGCAGGTTTTGCCCGGACCGGTGCTCGATCTCGACGTGGATATCCCGCGCCGGTACCTGCTGCCGTCGCCCCAGGCGCGTCATGAGGCAGCCCTGGATATCGTAGCCCGGTTGCGCAAGCTGCCCGAGGGGCAGCAGCGCCAGTGCTGCGCGGACCTGGAAAAGAAAGTTGCGCTGCCCGCCCAGGAGCTGGCGGACCGCATGCTCACCTGGGAGCAGGTGCGCGCCATGCATCAGGCCGGTGTCTCGTTCGGTTCGCATACCGTGACGCACCCGGTTCTCAGCCGGCTGACTGCCTCGGCGGTGGAAACGGAGCTTCGCGATTCGAAGCGCATCCTCGAGGAGCGCATCGGGAGCGCGGTCGAGGACTTTGCGTTTCCTTTCGGCCAGCCGGCAGACTGCGGCGACCTGCCCGCTGCGGTACTGGCTCGCTGCGGGTACCGCTCGGCGGTGACCACCAGCGCAGGTGTCAACCGGCCCGGCGCGGATCGCTACCGGCTACGCCGCGCGCAGATCGGCGAGGGCTCCTCCGTCGCAATGTTTGCGTTTCAGTTGAATCAACTTTTTCTGCGCGCCGACGAGGAAAGACAACCGTCCGCCCCGGAGGTTTACTCTCGGGCCGAGGAAGAGATCCTTTGCAGCTCCGGCAACTGCCCGAGCGAGGGATAAACTTATGCGAGACATCATCGTTTTAGCCATCATCCTGGGCGCGATACCCATCTGCTTCTTCAGCCCGTACTTCGGGGTGTTGATGTGGACGTGGATCGCCTACTTCAATCCCCATCGCTTCACCTGGGACTACGCCTACCACTTCCCCGTCGCCTGGGTGGTGGCCATTCCTACGCTCGCGGGCATGATGTTGACGCGCAAGACCAACCGCGGTCTGCTCACCCGGGAGACGGCTCTGCTGCTGGGATTGTGGGTCTGGTTTACCATCACCTGGGCCTACGCGATGCACAATCCTATGTTCGCCGACCACGCCGTTCCGGCCACCACTCAGCTCCAGAGGGTGAGCAAGATTCTTCTGATGACCGTGGTGACGATTCTCCTGGTGACCTCGCATAAGAAGCTGAAGTACCTCTGCATGGTGGTGGCTTTAAGCATCGGCGCGCTGGGCCTCAAGGGAGCCATCTTCGGCTTCCGCACCAGCGGCGAGTCGCGCGTCTGGGGGGCGCCGGACTCCTTCCTAGCTGATAACAACGACATGGCGCTAGCCACCAACATGGCCCTGCCCATCATCTTCTTCCTTGCACGGGACCAGGAAAGACTCTGGGTTAAGCTGCTGCTGCGGCTGCTGTTTGTCTGCGGGATCATCACCGTGATCCTCACCTACTCCCGCGGGGGCCTGCTGGGCCTTGCCGTTGTCCTGACCGCCATCAGCATCAAGTCCAAACACAAGATCGTGGGTCTCGCGCTTCTGCTGGTGTGCCTCTTTCTCATTCTCAGCTACGCGCCTCCGCAGTGGATGATGCGCATGGAAGGGTTCCTGCACGGCTCGCTGGACACATCGGCCGAAGGAAGACTCAATGCTTGGCGGTTCGCCTGGGTCCTGGCGAGTCACTATCCCATCACCGGCGGCGGATTTGAGACCTTCACGCCGGAACTGTTTGGCCGCCTCACCCCGGAATTGCGTTTCGCGGGACCCCACAGCGTTTATTTCCAGCTTCTCGGTGAGCAAGGCTTTGTGGGGCTGGGACTGTTCCTTCTCCTTTTGGGCTGTTGCTGGCGGACCCTGCGACGGCTGCGGGCGAGGGCCCGCAAGATCCCCAGCCTCGGATGGACGGTTTCGTACTCGCACATGTTGGAGGCCAGCTTGCTCGGCTACCTGGTGAGCGGAGCGTTTCTGCCGCGCGCCTACTTCGACTTCTATTTTCAGTTGATCGCCATGACCATCATTCTCAAGGTCTTGTCCCGGCGGGAGGTCGCCCTGGAGGCCGCCGCCCCCGAGCCCGCACCCCTGATTGCGGATGTCGCCGAGGAGGTCGCGGTGACGTGAGGCGGAGGGCTGGCCGTACCGCGTGGAGCTGACCCCGCGGCAGGATTGCACGACAGGTTTTATGAAACTAGCGCACGAATCTTGTTCGGTCTAAGGAAAGGAGTTTGCGATGTTCGGAGCTCAAAGAATCTGGTCGGGAATAAGCGGCAAGTGGGCGGTGCTGTTTGCCTTGCTGGCCGGGCTGCTGGTTCCGGTGGCAAACGCACAGACCTGGTCCTGGCAAACGGAGACGGTCGACCAGGCCGGCAAGTTCAGTTCGCTGACCGCCGACGCAGAAGGAAATCTGCACCTCAGCTACTCGGACCGCGACGGTAAGATCCGGTACGGGTTTCGGGCGAAGAGCACCGGAAAGTGGTTTACCATGGTGCTCGACGACGGAGACGGCTTCTCCGATATCACTCTCGACCAGCAGGGCAATCCCCACGTCTGTTTTGTATTCCGGGTGGTGAAGTACGCCAGCTTCGACGGTAAGGCGTGGCACGTCCAGCCGATCGCCACCGACGCGGCGAGAATTTCTTTCTCCTGCGCCGTGGGCATCGGGCCCGACGGAACCCCTCATGTGTCCTGGTATCGCGACCAGAATGCGGATAGCTCTTATTACACGCACCTGAAATATGCCGTCCTGGAGAACGACATTTGGGTGATCCGCACCGTGGATTTCGATACGCAAACCGGCAAATGGCATTCCATGATCGTCGATGCTCGCGGGGTCCCCCACTTGAGTTACGACGCCTTCGTGAAAGGCGACCTGAAGTACGCCTTCTGGGATGGAAAAAGGTGGGTCATCAAAACGGTGGACTTCCGCGGGCGAACCAGCCGGGCGCACAACATCGGGATGGGCAATGCCCTGCTGCTGGACTCGAAGGGCCAAGCTAGAATCAGCTACCACGATGGGGAGTCGTTAAAGCTTGCGCGCCAGCAGGGAGACACCTGGACGGTCGAAACTGTGGACAATGTCGTGGCACTCGGAAGCTGGGTCGGCTGGCGGACTTCCCTGGTCCTGGACCGGCGCGGCTTTGCCCACATCAGCTACGAAGACGCCGGGACGCTCAAGCATGCTTACTGGGATGGAGCTAAGTGGCGGATTCAGGTGATTGCCCCGCGCGGTTCGGAACCCTACCGCTACAGCTCCATGACCATAGACAAGGACGATACCATTTACATCAGCTACCGCGATTCCCAGGACGGCTCGCTGCAACTGGCCATCGGCCGTTGGAAGGAGCAGCCACAGACGGCCGCCACGGAGAAAAAAGAGAAGGACTGACGCCGCGGGGCTCCGACGCCACGCCGCCGCTGTTCGCACGCAAGTCCTGGGCCGGAACGGGCAGCGGCGCGAGTGGATCAGGGAATCGCGAGACCCGCGGGATCAGGAATGATGGCTCGCGTGAGATGAGGCGGAGGACGCCCCTGCCACTCTCTCCAGTACCGCCGAGAATTGCTGCGTGACGGAAGCCCAACTGTAGTTGTGTTCCACCAACTCCCTGGCGGCCCGCCCCATTCGCGAGCGCAGGCCTTCATTCCGGAGCAACTCCACCACGCGCCGTGCGAATTCTTCCGGCTCATCCGCCAGCAGGATGTTCTGACCATCGGTGACCGGCAGGCCCTCGGCCCCCAGCGTGGTTGACACCACCGCTTTTCCCGCAGCCATCGCTTCGAAGATCTTGATCCGCGTGCCGCCGCCGATCCGCAAGGGCACCACGTAAACTGCTCCCTGCTGGAGATAGGGACGGATGTCATCCACCCGGCCGGTAATTTTCACTCCCGGCAGGCGCCCCGCCGCTTTCTGCAGCCGCGGGGAGGGACTCCGGCCTACCACCCAAAGCGAAACCTCGGGAATGTCTCGGCGGACCCGGGGCAGGATTTCGTCCAAGAAGTGGAGAATGCCGTCTTCGTTGGGCATCCAGTCCATCGAGCCCGTGAACACCAGCGTGTTGGGCTGCTCGGCGCCGGGTGTGGCGCGGAAATATTCCACGTCCACTCCGGTCGAGATGGCCGCAAGCTTTGCGGGGCCGATGAACCGGGCAAAGAACTCCCGGTCATTTTCAGAGACGGTGAGAACGAAGTCCGCTTGCTGGAGGTAGCGGCGCTCCAGCCGGGCGATCGTCTTGTACTCGCGCCAGGCGACCGCTCTCCACAGAGGATTGCGCGAGACCTGATAGTGGCGCTGCCAGATTTGCGCCTCCACGTTGTGGGTGAACAAGACTTTTGGCTGGGGCATGTCCCACGGGATCACTGCTCCGGTCAGAAAAAAATCGCACACAACGACGTCATACTCCTGGGAAAGCATGACTTGCCGGAGACGTTGGGCGACCTGCGGACGGCAGTATTTCGCCATCGAGTAGGGTTGGAGAGAAAACAGATTGCGCGCGTAATGCGCCAGGTCGCCGACGCTATTGGCCGGCGCGATCGCCAGGGGCATGCAAAAGACCCGGTGGACGTAGCGCTCCAATTCCGGATGTCCGTCCTCGGGATGCTGCTGGTAAAAAGTGAAGAGATCAGTGGGGTGTCGCCGGGCCAGCTCTTTCAGGATGTGAAAACTGCGAATCTTCCCGCCGGTGTCGAGGGGCACCAGCCCGCCGGACTTGACCCAGAGAACCTTCACCGTCGCGGTCCCCTACCAGCAGATGCCTTCATATCCTGCTGGCCCGTCAATCCGGCGGGACTTCTCCAGGTTGACCAGGTCGAGCACCACCTGGTCGGGCCGTAGTGTGGAAACCAGGGCCTCTTTGTCGGCGGCCTTTGTTCCCAGGACCACAACCTCGGCATTCTGCACCACCTCTTGCATGTTGTCGCAGAGCAGAGAGCCGATGTGAGGAATCACTTCGGTAATGAACTGGCGGTTGGAACCGATCAGCCTCCCCAGCGAAACGTTGTGGTCCCAGATTTGAATCTGGCAGCCTTCGCCCACCAAGCGCTTGACCAGATGCACCAGCGGGCTTTCGCGCAGATCATCGGTGCCGGTCTTGAAGCTCAAACCCAATACCCCCACCTTTCTTTTTCCCGTACGGAGCACGGCCTCGACCGCCCGCTCGATGTGTTCATTGTTGCTTGCAAGCAAAGACTCGAGCAAGGGCAACTTGAGGTCGAGCTCTTTGGCGCGATAGGTGAGCGCGCGGAGGTCCTTCGGTAAACAGGAGCCGCCGAAGGCGAAACCCGGCTTCAGGTAAGCGGCGGAAATATTGAGTTGGGTGTCGGAAGTGAAAATCCGCGTCATGAGCTCGGTGTCTGCTCCGAGATGCTTTGCCAGTGTCCCCACCTCGTTGACGAATCCCACTTTCAACGCATGAAAGGCATTGCAGACGTACTTGATCATCTCCGCCGTTGCCGGCGAGGTTTCGTGGATCGGAGTGGGCGCCCAGGCAAAAAGCTCGCGCAAAGGCTCGAGTTGGCGGAAATCGTTGCAGCCCAAGACGGTGAACGGCGGGTTGAAAAAATCAGCAACGGCGCTGCCTTCGCGCAGAAACTCGGGGACAAAACAGACTGCAAAGTCGATTCCGGCGCGTTTCCCGCTGGCGGCCTCGAGCTTGGGAATCACCAGTGTCTCGGTCGTGCCCGGAAGGACTGTGCTGCGCAGGACCACCCAATGAAACTCCTTCTTGCTCCCCAGGGCCTGCCCGATTTCGCGGCAGACGTGCTCGATGCCGCTGAAATCCAGTTTGCCGTTGCGCTGGCTGGGCGTGCCCACGGAGATGAAAGAGATCTCCGTTTGCTGCACGGCCGCGGCGGCATCGGTGGTGGCGTGCAGGCGGCAACCCTGATGGCACTCCGCGACGAGTTCGTCCATCCGCGGTTCCAGGATGGGGCTGCGCCCCGCTTCCACGACCTCCACCTTCGCCGGGTTTACGTCCACCCCCAGCACGCGATTCCCTTTGTGAGCCAGGCAAGCGGCGGTCACCGAGCCTACATAGCCTAGGCCGAAAACACTAACGGCTCGCGGCATCTCAGGCGGTCTCCGTATGCAAGCAGACTTTGAGCACAGCTTTGCAAACATTGGAGCAATCGGCCGACCGAATGACCTGGCATGGGATTCCCCGTCCACATCTAAATGGTTTGTTTTCTATAGAGTACAGGATTCATCAGGGCCTGGTGGACAGGCCTCCGCGGGTCCGCTGAGGGAAGGAAAACAGTTGCCCTTTATTGCGTTTTGCTTTCCTCCCCGGGTCGGTGCAGTGCCCAAATTTTCGCTCCCCCTACGAAGCCAACTCCGAGCGCTAATGCCTAGGCGACCGGGGCGCGGGTTTCCGCTAGATAGAAAAGGGCCGCGTGCGCTAGACTCGCCAGGTTGACCACCTGCACCCTCGTCATTGCCATGGCCTTGCATTCCCAGGCAAAGTTCTAGAGGTGGGAGCATGCCAAACCTCGTAGGGGTCTGGGCTACTCGGCTATCCGAAGAGCTCATCCGCCAGACACTCGCCGCCCAGCTCAACCGAGTCCGCGTCCCCGGCGTTCCTTATCGCGAATACGTATCCACCCATCCCGGCTTCGGGATGGCGTTGATGGACCACGGCATCCTGGAAAACGGCGAGCAGCCTGCGGAGAGTGAAGACGGCCGCACCGCGCTGCTCCTGGACGGCGAGATCAATAACAGCGAGGAATTGCAGAAGAGATTCCGCGATGAACTCCCGGCCGGGAGGCTCAGGCTGCCCGAGCTCTGCTTGCGCCTGCTGAGCCGGCATGGGCCTGAAGTGGTCCGCCTGTTCAATGGACTGTTTTGTCTAGTGGTATACGACCGGCAGCGCAAGCAGGTGACACTGATTTCCGATCGCTACGGATTCCGTCCACTCTATTACGTTTCCCGGCCAGGAACGTTCCTGTTTGGCTCCGAACTCAAAGCGCTCTGCGTGGCCGATCCGAATGCCCGCAAGATCGACGAAATCGGGACGCTCGAGCTGTTTTGCTACGGCACCCACGTGATGGAACGCACTTCAGTGGAGGGCTATGCGCGCCTAGCTCCGGCCACGATCCTCGCTCTCCACGACAGCGGACTCACCCAGCGCCGCTACTGGACCTATCAATACGACGAAAACGCGCCCACGCTCGACCAGCAGACCTATTTCACCGTTTGCGGCACGCTGCTGGACCGCGCCGTCGAGCGCTGCATGCGCGGGTCGCACCGCATTGGAATCTTCCTGAGCGGGGGCTACGACAGCCGCTCGGTCGCGGCCTCCATCCGCAAGCACCATCAGCCCATCCCTGCCTTCACCTTCGGCGCTCCCGAATCTCGCGACGTCCGCTTCGCCACCCTGCTTTCCGAACGCCTGGGACTCGAGCACATTCCCCTGACCGCCAGCGAGCCTTACCTGTATCCCCACTGCCGCTCCATCGTCTGGCGGACGGAAGGCATGATTTCCTTTGCCAACACCACCTCCATTCGCCACCACGCCCGGATGAAGCAGAAGATGGATGTAATCCTCACCGGGTTCCTGGCTGAGTTCGGCGGCTCGCACGCCTGGCCTCGGCTCTTGCTGGCCCGGTCGCGCTCGCAGGCCATCCAGGCCATCTTCCACCGAATGTTGAGCAGCCGCCTGGCCATCGCGCGGCGCGTTTTCCAGCCGGCGTTTTTCGAGCGCTGCTTCGAAGCCGTGCGCGCCCGGTTCCAGGAAAGCTTCGCGCAGGTCGAGAACGAACACCCGCTGAATATCGCCGATTCCTGGAACCTCATCCACCTGCAGCCGCGTTCGACTTACCACGCCCCCAGCATCGATCGTCACCTCTTCGAAATGCGCGCTCCGCACATGGATGCGGAGTTCGTCGACTTCCTGCTAACCATTCCTCCCTATTCTCGGCTGGAGCAGAGGGTGTACAAGAAGATGATCGCTTACCGCTTTCCCGAAATCCGCGACGTGCCCTGCACCAACAGCGGACTTCCCATCAACCCGCACTTTGCGCGGGAATATGCAACCATGACCCTCCGCTACCTGGGCAGAAGGGCGGCCGCGCCGTTCAAGAAACTCTTTCTCCCACGAGAACCTCTTGGCCGGGAATTCCGGGATCTGAGCGAGGACTTCCGGGCCGAACCTGAACTGATGGACCAAATCCTGCGCCCATTGCTCGAAGCGGAGATCTTTCCACCGGAGCTGTTCAATCGTTCAGGAATCGAGCAAATCGTCCGCGAGCATTACGAACAGAACGCCAGACACGAATCCATTCTCTCTTTGCTGATTTCCTGGGGCCTCGGGGTGAAATATTTCCTCCGCGATGATCTGTCGGATGTACCCGCAGAACTGTGGGCGGGATAGCTTACCGAAGTATGGCACTTGAAGCCGCGACACAGCGATGAGCGCCCAACTCCCCATGGCGTTACGCTGGGCTTACGCCGCGCTGGCGTGCGCGGACCCGGTTCAGGACGCAGACCTGATCTTTGTCCTGGCGGGGCGGGAGACTCGCAAGGTCTACGGCCTCAAGCTCTTTGCCGAGGGGCGAGCGCCGCAAATCCTATTGAGCGTGGCCCGGTTCGAGATCCGGCGCTTCGTAAAACTCGATTTTCCGGTTCCGCTTGACCTGCTGCCCATCGCCTCGCCTATCCCTCCGCCCCAGCGTCATTTCTTCGTCTCGTTCGAAGGAAACACCTGCCAGGTGGAGCACATCCCCGCCCGGGGACTCGGCACGCGGGGCGAAATCCAGGCCCTGGGCCAATGGCTCGAAGCTCGACCCCGCATCCGCTCCGCCTTGCTGGTCACCGGAGGAGTACACCTGCGGCGGGTGCGCATGTGTTGCCGGAAGCTGCTTGCTCCCGGGCTCGCGTGGCGCTTGGTTGCCGCTCCGGAAGAGGTCCGGGCGCGCGAGGTCCTCGCCGAGGCCGCCAAGATTCCTCTGTACCGTCTGGTGCTCGGCCTAGCGCCCCGCCCGGCTGGCCATGAATGAAGCCAGGCACTGCTCCAGCTCTCCGGCCACGACATCCCAGGTGCGAGCTCTCGCGTAACGAACCATGGCCCCGCGGTCCCACGGCCTTCGCAGACCCATCACCACTGCCGCCGCAATCGCCGAGACATCCTGCTCGACCAGAATGCCCAGGTCCGCCGAGGTCAGCACTTCGGGGATGCCACCCACGCGCGTGGCCACCACCGGCGTCCCGCAGGCCAGGGATTCCAGAAGGACGTTTGGCCAACCCTCGCGCGAACTCAACAGGCAGCTCAAATCGGCGGCGTTGAACCAGAGTCTGAGTTCCTCGTTCGGCCGGTTTCCCACCAGGAAAAATCGCCCCTGCAATTTGGCCTGGCGGGCCTGCGCTTCCAGCTCGGCGCGGGAGGCTCCCTCGCCCACGACATACGCCCTCAGTTGCGGATGCTGCGGCACCATGGCGGCCACAGCCTGCACGAACAAGTGAAAACCCTTGTGCGGCGCGAGCCCGCCGACGGAGAGGATGATCGGGCCGCTCTCTGGCAGGCCGAGGGCGCGACGCGCTTCCCCGCGATCCATGGGGTGGAAGCGCTCCGCGTCGACACCGTTGCCGATGACGCATATTTTCTCGCGCGGCGCGCCCAGCTTCACCATGGCCTCTTTCAGCGCGGCAGACACAGCGATCATGCCCGCGGCGCCCCGCAGCGTCCGCCGGATCATCGGCCGAATCATCCGGAAAGACGGAAACAGACTGATGTCCGTGCCACGCGCGGAAACGACATACGGCACTTTCAGAGATTCGGCCAGCAGCATGCCCGCAAATCCGTCAGGGTAGACATAGTGCGCATCCACGCAGTCAAATGGACTCTGCTCGTGCAGACGCCGCACCAGCCGGAGGCTCCCGAGAAACATCAACCAGCCATGGAAGGGCATGGAAATGCCCGGCAACAGGAAATAGCGCGGGTGATAAACGGTCAGCTCGCCGATCTGTTCCCTCGTCGGGACGCGGCCAAACCTCTTCCAGCGCCCCCAGCGCAGCCAGGAAGGAAAGTAAGGCACCGGAGCCACGACGATCACGTCGTTCCCCGCCCTGCCAGCAAGGTGCGCCATCCGCTGATAAATGAAAATCCCGTGCGTCGGCTGCGAGGCGTTGGGAAACAAACTCGTAAACGTCAGGATGCGCAATCGGTGCTCTCCGCCGCGCGGGGCGTGGCCTTCGTGAGGCAGCGCAAAGGATAACAGTTGAGACTGGCCGGGCCAAGGGCCGCCGAGTCACAGGTGGCTGCCCATAATTCATTGCGCGCAAGGTTTTGACCTGGCCGGGAGCTTGGTTTACCCTCGAAGGGCTGTCCGATCCCGGCGACAAGGTCGGTTGTGGAGGAAGGCTTCCTCCGGGCCAGGCTTTCCATGCGTCCGGACATCTTCCGCGGGAACACGAGTGCGTTGGAAGGCCTTTGGAATTGGAATTGCTCTCCTAATTGCCGATGAAGAATGCCCTGACTGTCGACCTGGAAGATTACTTCCACGTGACCGCATTCGGGGACCGCGTGGGCGCGCAGGAATGGGCCGGGCGCGCAAGCAGGGTCGAAGCGAATACGGCCAAAATCCTTCAGCAACTGAGTGAGACCCGGCAACAAGCGACTTTCTTTGTCCTCGGCTGGGTGGCTGAGAAACATCCCCGACTGATCCGAGAGATCGCCGGACTGGGCCACGAGATTGCCTGCCACAGCCTCCGCCACCGGCTCGTCCACCAGATGAGCCCGGAGGAGTTTCGGGACGACACACGGAGAGCGAAAGAGTTGTTGGAGGACGCCGGCGGAAATCCCGTGCGGGGCTACCGCGCGCCGAGTTTCTCGATCAACCGCGATTCGCTCTGGGCATTGGAGATTCTCGCCGAGCTGGGCTTTCGATACGATTCCAGTATTTTCCCGGTTCGGCATATCAGCTACGGCATGCCGGACGGCCCGCGCTTCCTCTTTCGCGTGGACACCCGCTTCGGGCCGATCCTCGAGTTCCCCATGACTACGCTCCAGCTCGCCCGCACGCGTTCCCCGATCGCAGGAGGCGCCTATCTGAGGCTGCTGCCCTACTGGTATACCCGCTGGGGCATGCGCTACCTGAACACCCAGGAGCGGCGGCCGGTTTGTGTGTACGTGCACCCCTGGGAACTCGACCCCGACCAGCCCCGCGTGGGCGCCCGTTTGTCGGCGCGCCTGCGTCACTATCTCGGCCTGCGCAGCATGGGGCGCAAGTTGCACCGGCTGCTTCGCGATTTTGAGTTCTGCTCCCTGGGCTCGTTGATCGAAGAACTTCAGGCCGACACCCCGCCTCCAGTCGAAAACGTTTAGCAGTTTGTTGAAAAAGTATCACGCGTGGTCATTCCGAGCGCAGCGAGGAATCTGCTTCTTGTGAGCATCCAAGAGAACAGCAGATTCCTCGTCGCTTCCGGCTCCTCGGAATGACGGGCGGGAGAGTTTTTCACCAGTCTGTTAGAGACAGCCGGCTCCCCATCCGGGTGAAGCGGAAACTCGCGGCCACGGGGTTGGGACCTTGCGCTGCGCTCCGATATGGGGTCTGAGCAGGTCGGGGTGCAGTGGAACAGCCTCACATCAGGCTAAGGAATGCGCACAAACGATGCGATCGAAGGAACACCATTGGTGTCAAGAATGAAGAGCATGTAATAGCCGGGCGGCGCAAGATTGGCGTTGAGCGGCGCCTGTACGTTGAGATTTCCACTTGCCGCCTGGAAGGTCAATTTCAAGGACCGCTGATCCGCGTTAAAGGAATGTGTTACCGATCCCACCCGCACGAGCGTTACTGCGGCAATCCGTGAGGCATCGGGTGTCGTCACCGAGAAAGTAGAGCCATACGCGGCAGTTGCTGGGGCTGAGGTGATGGCGGGCCTGGCTCCCTTGAAGAGATAAGGAGGCGAATAGATCTCCGCATTGAACCGGTCTGCAGCGTAGGCAGACCGCCCGCCGCCCGCCTTCAAGACGCGGCCATCGGGGAGAAGAAGCGCAGTCGAATGATACAGCCGCGGGGTCTGCATTTTGTCCATGGTCGTCCAGGTTTCCGTCACCGGCGACCACAGTTCCGCGTCGTACACGATCGAAGTCACTAGGTTTGAGCTGCCGGCACCACCGGTGGCTAACACGCTGCCGTCAGGCAAGAGCGTAAGGTTCAGCGTGGCTCGCGCAAATGTCATCGAACCGACTTGCCGCCACGCCGGCGAGGGCTGTGTCATATCCAAAACGTAGCTATTCACCGAAGGCGTTCCCACCCCGTCGTCCCATGCGCCTCCTGATTTCATCACTTTGCCCGGTGCGTACATGACAGCGCTGCCGCCATCAATCAGCCTGGAATCAACGACGGTCCATGTCTGCGCAGCGACATTCAAGACCCGTGTCGGAACAACCTCTTCCGAGGAGCCAACCTCAATGACCCGGCCGTCGGGAAGCACGAACAGATGAGGATATTGTGTAGAGACTGACGATTGAGCGCTGGGGAGCTGGGTCCAGGTGTTCGTCGCGGGAGCGTAGACCTCAGGAATAGAGGCCACGCAGGTCTTACATGTGGTGTGCCCCGCGACGGCCAGCACGCGCCCGTCCGGCAAGGTGATCACGGTGGGATACCATCGGCCAAATGCCATCCCCTGGACCTTCGACCAGGTTTGGCTCACGGGGTCAAATAGATTGACGTCGGGGGTTCCCACGTCAAAATTAATATGCCCGCCGTCAACCAGCAGTCGCCCGTCGGCCAGCGCCGTTTGACCTGCACAGAAAAGGTTGGTCGTGCTGTTGGATGCATCACTAAACGTACCCGTGGCCGGATCCCACACTTGGGCACCGCCACTTGAGGTGTGGTCATCCCACGCAAGAACCTTTCCCGTGGGCAGAAGCGCCAGGTGTACAGCCACAATCGGCCAACTGTACGGGCCGGACCAGGCCCCGATAAGCGTTGCATTGGTGGGCGCCAGGGTGAAAGTCGCGGTCTTGGAGACTCCGCCGAGCGTGGCGGTCACCGTCACCGTCTGTGTCGTGGTCACTGTCCCGGCCGTCGCCGTGAACGTAGCCGAGGTGGAGGTGGCAGGCACACTCACCGAGGCCGGTACGCTCAGCGTCGTGCTGCTCGACGACAGGGAAACCGTGCTGCCACCCGTGGGGGCAGGCCCGGTCAAGGTCACCGTGCACGTACTCGTCGCTCCCGAGGCCAAACTCGTCGGGTTGCACGCCAGCGACGACACATTCGGGCCCGTGGCCCCTGGCGCACCCGAAGCCTTGAACGCCGCCATCTGTGCGAGATATTGGTCGGGCAGGGTGAACGTGAACGTCGCGGCGATGGAGCCCGCCGTGGCCTGCACCCTATCCTCCGTCGCCAGATCCATGTTGTTTACAAAAGCCCTGCGCGTAAAGCCTGTCCCCGCAGTGATTGTCCCGAATAACCCCGAGTCGTCCATGGCCACGCCGAAGATCAGGTCTCCGTTCAGTGTGGTGCTGGCCGCGCCGCTGGTGACTCCGTCGGTGGCCGTGGTCCCGGGAGCCTGATTCTTGGCAGTCACGTCCAGCGGGGCGGTCGTGGCAATCCCGCTGTATTCACTCACGATGATGCGCCGATATCCAAGCGTTAGACCAAGATTCACCGTCACCGTGTTCGCCCCACCACGAATGTTGGGGGCATACAGGATGGCCAGCCCCTGGCGATTGCCCGCATCGAAATCGTTGGTGGCCACCGAGTAGGTATTGCCCAGCGTGTCGGAAGCGCTGAGCGATGCGGCGGGGTTATCCCCCCAACTCACCGCAACAATGATGGTGTTTCCCGCCGTGTTGAGCGACGTAAACGCCTGCGCGATGGTGGTGCTTGCGGCATCACTGGTTTGACCGGCTGCCTGCACAAAGCTGATGGCCGCCGGTGGAGGGGGAGGCGGAGGTGGGGCCGTCAAGGTCAGAGTCGTCGCCAGGGAGGATGCGCCGAGTGTGGCGGTCACCGTAGCCGTCTGAGTCGTGGTCACCGTCCCGGCCGTCGGCGTGAAGCTGGCCGAGGCGGAGGTGGCAGGTACACTCACCGAAGCCGGTACACTCAGCGTTGTGCTGTTCGACGACAGGGAAACCGTGCTGCCGCCGGTGGGGGCAGGCCCGGTCAAGGTCACCGTGCACGTACTCGTCGCTCCCGAGGCCAAACTGGTTGGACTGCACGCTAACGACGACAGACCGGGAGCGCTCGCGGGAGCCTGCAGAGTCAAAGTCGCGGTCGCGGAAACCCCGCCGAGTGTGGCGGTCACCGTCACCGTCTGTGTCGTGGTCACTGTCCCGGCCGTCGCCGTGAACGTAGCCGAGGTGGAGGTGGCAGGCACACTCACCGAAGCCGGTAC
>Ga0209515_10001088_pt1 | contig 46997 bp, 41 predicted proteins | sample Subgroupgradi54m_FD_187454 | JGI IMG/M metagenome (GOLD analysis project Ga0209515, IMG submission 187454) | Subsurface groundwater microbial communities from S. Glens Falls, New York, USA - GMW60B uncontaminated upgradient, 5.4 m (SPAdes)... ... | reverse complement strand
CTTGCCGAACAAGGCCGACGACTCGAATCCGGCGTTGTTCCAGCTCCTTCGGATCGGTGATGGTTTTCATAGCTTAAGATATCGGCAAGTAGCGTCATATCTAAACTCGATCAGCGGAGATCAATAGTTGATAAATGAAGAGTTGCAATAATATGCCTATTGACCTTCAAGATTCGATAGTTTATGGTCCGATTCATTCCCGGCGTTTGGGAAATTCTTTGGGAATTAATTTACTCCCTTTGAGCTGGAAGCTTTGCGATTTTGACTGCGTTTATTGCCAGTATAGCTGGACTCCGCAAACGCCGGGCCCGGAAAGAATTAAAAGAATCGGCGAGCTTTTGCCTTTGATGGAAGAGGAGTTCGGAGTTTTCCAGGAATCGGGCGAAAGAATTGATTGCATCACTTTGGCTGGCAACGGTGAACCGGCTCTGCATCCGGATTTTTTTGAAATTGTTCAGGAAGTTAAAAAGTTAAGAGACCGATTTTTTCCTGAGGCAAGGGTGGGCGTTCTGACCGATGCTTCTTTGATCCATAAGCCCAGGGTCAAGGAAGCGCTTTTGGAGCTTGATGACCGGTATTTGAAACTGGATGTTGCGAGCAAGGATGATTTGCTTGCGATCAACAGGCCGGTCGGGGAATTTGATTGGGACCGCTTTGTGGAGGCGCTCCGGAATATTCCCGACAAGGTGATTCAAAGCCTTTTTATGACGGGAAGTTACGACAACACCAGTGAGGTGCAGATCGATAAATGGATCCGGCTCATTGCCTATGTCCAGCCCAAAGCTGTGCAAGTTTATTCCGTGGACCGGTCACCGGCAGATCCGGGGATTCGCAAAGTCAGCCCGGCCAAACTTCACGAAATTGCCATCCGGCTTGAACAGACGACAGGCATCGAAGCTTATGTATTTGAATGAATTAGATAAAAGTTCCAAAAAGGAAGTTGACGCTTTTAGACAAAAATGGGACAATTATTTTTTACCGAAATGTTGGAATTATATCAATTCGAGACCTGTCCTTTTTGCCGGCGGGTGAGGGACAAATTAAGCGATCTTGAAATCGACTATATTTGCCGTAATGTCCAATACGGCACAGCAAAGTGGGAAGCGTTTAAAAAATTAAATCCGAATGAGCAAGTTCCTTTTCTCATTGACCGGGACAAAGGCGTGACCATGGACGAGTCGGAACGCATCATCGCCTATCTAGAAAAAGAATACGCGGGGCACTCTTAATTTTATGGCTAAACAACTTTTTGCAACCATTGAAGACGAAGTCAAGGCGCTTAAAAAAGAGCGCAATGCGGTGATTCTTGCCCACAATTATCAGTTGGGCGAAATCCAGGACGTTGCGGACTTTGTGGGCGATTCCCTGCGTCTTGCCCAGGAAGCGGCCAAAACCAGCGCGGATGTGATTGTTTTCTGCGGCGTCCGGTTCATGGCCGAAACAGCCAGCATCCTCTGCCCGGGTAAGACCGTCCTGATCCCTGATTTTGAGGCGGGCTGTTCGCTTGCGGACATGATCCGGCCCGAGGATGTGCGGCGCTGGAAACAGGCGCATCCGGACGGCGTTGCGGTCGCCTACATCAACACCTCCGCGGAGGTAAAGGCGGAATGTGATTACTGCTGCACCTCCTCCAATGCCGAAAAAGTAATTCAACATATCCCCGAAGACAAGGAAATTTTCTTTGTGCCGGATTTTTTTCTCGGCAGTTACATCAAAACAAAAACAGGCCGAAAAAATATGCAGCTTTGGAAGGGCTATTGCGCCACGCACGCGTTGATCACCTCCGAAGCCATTGATCAATTGCGCGCCGAGCATCCGGAAGCGGAATTTATCATGCATCCCGAATGCGGCTGCACCACCAAGTCTATGCACCTTGCGGACCAGGTTTTGTCCACCGAGGCCATGGTGAAATACACCAAGACCTCACCTTCCAAGGAATTCATTGTGGCGACCGAGGTCGGAATTTTACACCGCATGAGGCAGGACAATCCGAAGAAAAGTTTTTATCCTGCCAGCGAGCAGGCAGTTTGCCGCTACATGAAATTAAATACGCTGGAGAAGGTCGTGCGTTCGCTCGAGCGGCTGGAATATGAAATCAAAATCCCTAAGGCCCTGGCGGAGAAGGCCCTTCTTCCTATTCAGCGCATGCTTTCCATCGTTTAAAAAAATATGATCACGCGCCGTCCGACAAAACAGGTCAAAATTGGTAATGTGATGATTGGGGGAGACGCGCCTGTGCGCATCCAGTCCATGACTATTACTCATACCTGGGATGTGGACGCGACGGTGGACCAAATTCAGCGCCTCGAAGCGGCCGGCTGCGAGCTTGTCCGCGTCGCGGTGCCGGATGAACAGGATGCGCGGGCCATTGGAAAAATCGTAAGCCGCATCAAAATTCCCCTGATTGCCGATATTCATTTTAATTACCGCTATGCTCTTATCGCGCTGGATGAAGGCGTTTCCAAATTGCGTCTAAATCCCGGCAATATCGGATCGCGCGAGCGGGTTGAGGAAGTGGTGAAAAAAGCCAAGGAGCGCAAGGTTCCTATTCGTATCGGCGTGAATGCCGGCTCGCTTCAAAAAGACCTGCTCAAAAAATACGGGCACCCTTGCCCTGAAGCCATTGTGGAAAGCGCGTTCGAGCATATCAAAATTCTGGAAGAACTCGACTTTCACGACATTATCGTATCCCTTAAAACCTCCGATGTGCCCATGACCGTGGCCACGTACCGGCTTTTCAGCCAGAAATCGGATTATCCCCTGCATCTAGGCGTCACGGAGGCAGGCACGCTGATCCGTGGAACGGTGAATTCTTCCGTGGGCATCGGCATTCTCCTTGCCGACGGAATCGGTGACACCATGCGCGTTTCTCTCACCGCGGATCCGGTGGAGGAAATCAAGGTCGCCAAATTTATTCTTCAATCGCTAGGCCTTAGAAAAGAGGGCGTGAAAATTATTTCCTGCCCAAGCTGCGGCCGCGCGGATGTGGATGTGTTCAAGCTGGCGAACGAAGTAGAAACGCGCGCACAGTCGATTACGGAGCCGATGTCAATCGCGGTGATGGGGTGCGAAGTGAACGGCCCGGGCGAGTCCATGGAAGCGGATTTCGGCATCACCGGCGGCCGCAACACGGGAATGATTTATATCGACGGCAAAAAACACAAGCTGGTTTCCGAAAGCGAGCTGGTCGATAAACTTTTTCAACAAATCGAAGAATCCAAGAAGCAACAGGCGGCTGGCCAGCACCTGCCAGACCAAGCCGCGGATGGCGGCCTGGAAAAGCAGGCAAAATCGGACGCGCCGCCTGCTCCCAAAGAAAATCCGAACGGTCAATGATTTCTCTTCTCAAAGCTTCAAGCGGGATCAAGGATATTTTTGAAAAAGTAGAGTCGGGCGAACGCCTCAGTTTTGAGGAGGGGGTCCGCCTTTTTCACTCAAGAGAAATTACAGCCATCGGCTACTTGGCCAATCAAGTCCGCGAAAAACTTCATGGCCGGCGGGTCTACTACAATAATTATATGAATCTCAATCCCACCAACGTGTGCGAGGTGGCCTGTCTTTTTTGTTCCTTTGCGAAACTCCCCGGTGAGGAAGGCGGCTACACCCTGTCCCATGAAGAAATCAGGGACAAGGTGAAGCAGGCGGTTGAGACCAAGGGCATTCGTGAGGTTCACATTGTGGGCGGCCTGAATGATGCCGTACCCCTGGAATATTATTTCGATATCGTTTCGATCATCAAAGAAATCAACCGGGATCTTTTTGTCAAAGCCTACACCGCCGTTGAAATTGATTATTTCGCAAACCGTGGCAAAATGAGCTATCACGATGTCCTCCTTGAGCTCAAGACCCGTGGGTTGGACGGGCTTCCGGGAGGCGGCGCCGAGATTTTTGCCGAGAGAGTGCGAAAGAAAATTTGTATCAAGAAAATGGGCTCCAAGGAGTGGTTTGCCGTGCACCGCGCCGCGCATGAACTCGGCATCCGCTCCAATTGCACTATGCTTTACGGCCATGTGGAGAATCAAGAGGACAGGGTTGACCATATTCTCCAGCTCCGGAAATTGCAGGATGAAACCGGCGGATTCAATTCCTTCATCCCGCTGGCCTATCACGATGACAACAATCCGCTAGCCCGCTATGTCGAAGGCCGTGAAACCGACGGCATCACGGATCTTAAAGTCTACGCCATCTCACGGCTTCTTTTTGACAATATCTCCCACATCAAAGGCTACTGGACCACCATAGGCATCAAACTCGCTCAGGTGGCCCTTTCCTTTGGCGTGGATGACATTGGCGGCACGGCGTACAGTGAAAAAATCATCCACGATGCCGGCGCCGAGACCCCGGTCGAACTTTCTCGCGAAGAACTCGTCGAACTCATCAAGAAAAACGGCTTTCAGCCCTGCGAAGTCGTCAGCTCCTACGATAAAATCTTTAGTACTCAGTAACCTTTTAAAATTGTGTCAAAAACGTCCTCTCCCTTGCAATTTTGATTTTCTTGTGAGGCAGACCCGCCTTATGCTTTCGAGCTACCGGCATTGGAAAGGGAAAAGTCTGTGGCCCGAAGACAGGAGCGAAAACCGGTACCGCGGGAATAGGTTACCGCAGCAGGTCTTTAATTCTTTGCGGGACTTTGGAGCGGGTGAGGGCGAGATCGAAAATAGGGCGGGGAATTTGCCGGCGGTAGGACAGGATTTCATTTTTCACTTGAATACTTTCCTTTAATTTCGCTTCTTCCAGGGTCTCGAGACCGCGGAACATAAATTCCAAACCATTCTCATACGCCCGTTCATCGAGCAGGATTTGTCCTTTGAGCGCAAGTCCTATCCCGAGCGCCTGTTTGTCCCATATTTTTTCGGCAAATTCAATGATGTCAGTGTAAAGAGTGAAGGCGGCCGCGTCCTTTTTTTTGAGCCGGTAAAGCTGAGCCAAGTGAAACATGGCCGGAAGGGAAACGGCATACTGCTTGGTAGCTTTGAGGTGTTTGAGCCCGGCTTCAAAGTGCTCAACCGCATTTTCATAGTCCAGGGCGTCTTCGTGCCAGTATCCGAGATCCAGCAGGATTTTGGCTTCCTCGCCAGCGTCATTTTTAAAGCGTGCTTTTTCCAGGGCCTGCTCAAGAAGCTCGCGGTAAGCGTCTTTCGGGGACTCGGAATCTTCCGGCATGAAGGGCATTATAACATACGCAGCTTTGTGTTAAAGCTTCTGGCCCCACTTCGGTTTTTGGGGTAAAGTATCAACCGGAATAGACGTATAAACCCAAATAATTATGAAAAATCTTCGCAACTTGATTCTTGTTTTCTTTTTTGTTTCCGGCGCCTGCGGCCTGATGTACGAGATTGTCTGGCTCCGCATCATGGGGCTTATTTTCGGCAACACCACATTTGCGACCAGCACGGTGCTGGCCGGATACATGGCAGGCCTCGGCCTTGGCGCCCTCTATTTTGGAAAAATAATCGATCGGCGAAACGACCCGGTGCGCCTTTACGGGCTTCTTGAAGGAGGAGTCGGTATCTACGCGATCCTGACACCCCTTATCTGGAAACTCATTGATCTGATTCACATCTGGTTTTACCGGGCCTTTGATCCTTCCTTTTTGCAATTCAGTTTATTCCGCTTCGGCGTGTCTTTTCTCGCTCTCCTTTTCCCGACATTTCTCATGGGCGGCACGCTTCCCGTGATTTCCAAATATTTTGTTCACCAGAGAGAACAAACCGCCAGAAACGTTGGGCTTCTTTATGCTCTGAATACCTTGGGAGCTGTGCTGGGCGTGCTTTTTTCGAGCTTTATCTCGCTTTATTTGTTTGGTGCATGGCAAACCGTTTTCTTGACCGCCGCGTTTAATTTTCTGATTGCCTACGCTTGCGCGATTAAACTTAGGAAACCGGTGAATCAACTTGAAGTGGCCGCTTCGCCGGAGACCGCGGGGTCTCAAAAAAATCAAACCGGCGCTCTCCCTTGGGCCGAACGTTTGATTTCATGGCTTCTTCTTATCTTGTTCGGTCTTTCCGGAGCCGTGTCCATGATGTATGAAATTGGATGGACCAGAGTGCTGGCCATGGTTTTGGGCAGCTCGGTCTATGCCTTCTCCGTCATGCTGGCCACCTTTCTTCTGGGCATTTCCCTGGGAAGCTGGCTTTTCAGCGTGTACGCCCAATACCGGCGCGTGGATTTGATGGCATTTTCGGTTTTGCAAGTCCTGACCGCTTTTTCCGCGTTTATCGGCCTCAACCGGTTTGAAAGTATGCCCTATTATTTTGTGACTATTTTCCGCTGGTCGCATGGCGCGGTATGGGCTATGGAAACCGGCAAATTTGCGCTTTCCGCTTTGGTCATGCTGCCACCCACGCTTTGCATCGGCGCCATGTTCTCCTGTTTCATCCACGTGCATCAGCATTCTCGTTTGCTCGGCCGCGAAATTGGAAGGGCCTATTTCGCGAATACCATCGGAACAATTTTGGGTTCTGCCCTCACCGGATTTTTTGTGATGCCCGCAATCGGTGTCCGGCAGACGCTTATGCTTGCGGCCGGTATCAACGCCGCCATCGGTGCCGCGACTTTTTTATGCCGCAAGGAGAATTTTGCGACCTCGCGCATTGCTTTGGGTGCAACCCTTCTCATTTTTGTAGCCGGGACGGGCACCTCGGTACGACCTTGGGATACGGCCGTGATTTCAAGCGATGCAGCTGTGAAGCCAATGCGCGCCGTCAACATGACCCGGCAGGAATTTTTTCATACCCTTAAATCGCGGCAGACGGTCTTTTATAAGGAGGGCTTGAGCGCCACGGTGAGCGTCATCCGCGTTCTGGATAATTTGTCGCTGTCCGTGAACGGCAAGGTGGATGCGTCCACGGACGATGCCTTCACGCAGTTTATGATCGGCCATCTGCCCATGCTGCTTCACCCCAAGGCGGAAAAGGTTCTGGTGATCGGGATGGGGAGCGGTTCCACGGTTGCGGCCGTGGCCGCTCATCCGGCGCGCGAAATTCATTGTGTTGAACTGGAAGAGGCGGTAGTGGAGGGTGCGTATTATTTCGGCAAGCTCAACCGGTATGTGCTGTATGATCCCCGGCTCAAAATATTTGTCAATGACGGCCGGAATTTTCTTCTTGTAAGGCCGGACAAATACGACGTGATCATCTCGGAGCCGTCCAATCCCTGGATGGCAGGGGTGGCCAATCTTTTTTCCGAAGAGCACTACCGGACCATGCGGAGCCGTCTAAATCCCGGAGGCGTTGTCTGCCAGTGGCTTCACGCCTACAGCATGTCGCCGGATGATCTCAGGATGATTATCCGCACGTTCAGCCGGTCTTTTAAGCAGGTGACGCTTTGGGTTTCGTATTATCCCGATCTTATGCTCATCGGAACCAACGATCCCAAGCCCATTGACTTCCAGCACATCCGCGAGAGTTTCAAGATCCCGGGGGTTGCAGGGGATTTTGCCCCGCACGGGATCCGGACTCCCGAAGGCCTTTTTTCCTGTTTCTGGCTGGGTGATGAGGAATTGAGGCGCCTTTCCGAAGACGCCCGGATCAATTCCGACAATCATCCGTATCTTGAATTTTCAGCGCCCAAAAATCTTTACCGCGAAACGCTCAAAATGAATTTTTCCTATTTGAATTCTTTTTACACCGCCGCTTTTCCTTCGATTGTGAATCTGGATGTGCCGCTTGAGCGTAACGCTAAATTTTACCGCGAGGTCGCGCGCGGATACGCCTTCAAGGCCATGTTCGCCGAGTCCCAGCGGGCTTTGAACAGGGCCCGGGAAATTGAGCCCGAGTCGCCCGAGTATTACGAGGTCTCCGGACTGATGAATCGGAAAGGCGGGCAGATTGAGAAGGCTGCGCTTGATTTTTCCAAAGCCGTTCAGCTCAATCCAAGATCCGCGGAATCCCGCTTCAATCTGGGCGCTATTTACAAGGAAAAAGGATTGATCGAGCCCGGCATTGTGGAAATGACGCAGGCGGTAGCTATTTCTCCTGAGAATACCGGTTATCTCAAGGGCTTGGCCGACGCTCTTTATGACGCCAAGCAATATGCGCCCGCTTTACGGTTCTACGATCAATTGTCGGCCATAAAGGGCGGGGATTTTCAAGCGTTGACGCGGATGATGGATATTATTTTTCAGATAGCCGAATTGCCGCAGCAAGTCGAGATTTCCAAACTGGTGATAGCGCGTTATCCGGAATTTGTGCCGGCTTACGGCCGACTGGGACAGGCCTATGAATACCGGAAAATGTATCAGGATGCGATTCGCATGTATCAATCGTGGGGCAAGCAGGCCCCGGAAGATGCTGAGTGTTATTTGAGTATGGCTCGCGTATATTACCAGGCAGGGCAGCTTATGCAATCCAGGCAGGCGCTTCAGAAAGCCGTGCGGCTCGAGCCTTCTCTTGGCCAGGACCCTGAGATTGCCAAACTCATCAAATAATGAATCACTTCAGTGTATTATTATAGTACCGTGCTCCCCTGAGAATTTAAGACACGGTGCTAGACGGACTTCTTGCCGTTTGCTAAAATGCATTCATTATGCTTGAGTTGAACAAGCCCTTGCCCTCCTCGGGCAAAGTTTATGTAAGCGGTACGATTTATCCCCAAATCCGTGTGCCCATGCGCGAGATTTCCCTTGCGTCCAGAAGCCCCATTTGTGTTTATGACCCGAGCGGGCCTTACACGGATCCGGCTGCGTCGATCGATATTGAAAAAGGGCTCGCTCCGGTTCGTCTCTCGTGGATTAAGGGAAGAGGTGATGTGGATGAACTTGCTGACATTTCCTCAGCTTATGGCCGCGAGAGAAATACGGATCCCCGTCTGAATGATATCCGATTCAAGCCATCACGCCGGCCTCTCAAAGCCAAGCCCGGCCGTAACGTGTCCCAGATGCATTACGCGAAAAAAGGCATTATCACGCAGGAAATGGAATATATCGCCATTCGCGAAAACCAGCTCATGGAAAGGATGCAGGATCTGGGCCTGCGGGTTCAGCATCCGGGGGAAAGTTTCGGAGCTTCGATTCCGGAGCGGGTCACACCCGAATTTGTGCGCGAAGAAGTGGCGCGCGGTCGGGCCATCATTCCTTCCAACATCAACCACCCCGAGCTTGAGCCCATGATTATCGGCCGCAACTTTCTGGTGAAAATCAACGCCAATATTGGCAACAGCGCCGTGGCTTCTTCCATTGAGGAGGAAGTGGAGAAAATGATCTGGGCCATCCGCTGGGGCGGCGACACGGTGATGGACCTTTCGACCGGAAAAAATATTCACGAAACCCGCGAGTGGATTATCCGGAATTCGCCCACGCCTATCGGAACGGTCCCTATTTATCAGGCGCTTGAAAAAGTAGGCGGCGTGGCCGAGGATTTGACCTGGGAGCTTTACCGCGATACGCTGATTGAGCAGGCGGAGCAAGGCGTGGACTATTTCACGATTCACGCGGGCGTGCTTTTGCGTTATGTGCCGCTCACGGCAGGGCGCGTGACCGGCATTGTTTCGCGCGGCGGTGCCATTCATGCCAAGTGGTGCCTCGCTCATCACAAGGAAAATTTTACCTACACGCATTTTGAGGAAATCTGCGAAATCATGAAGGCTTATGATGTCAGTTTTTCGCTGGGCGACGGCCTGCGCCCGGGCAGTATCGCGGATGCCAATGACGAAGCTCAGTTCGGAGAGCTTGAGACGCTTGGGGAGCTGACCAAAATCGCCTGGAGGCATGACGTTCAGGTAATGATTGAAGGGCCCGGCCATGTGCCCATGCATCTCATCAAAATTAACATGGAGAAACAGCTTGAGGCCTGCGGGGAGGCGCCTTTTTATACCCTGGGGCCTTTGACCACGGATATTGCGCCCGGTTATGATCACATCACTTCAGGGATCGGAGCGGCGATGATTGGATGGTTCGGCTGCGCCATGCTTTGCTATGTCACGCCCAAAGAACATTTAGGATTGCCCGACAAAGAGGATGTGAAGGCGGGGATTATCGCGTATAAAATCGCGGCCCATGCCGCGGACCTTGCCAAAGGACATCCTGGTGCACAAATCCGGGACAATGCGCTGAGTAAAGCGCGTTTTGAATTCCGCTGGGAGGATCAATTTAACCTTTCGCTTGACCCCGAGACCGCCAAAAGTTTCCATGATGAGACCCTGCCCCAGGAAGGCGCGAAGGTGGCTCATTTTTGCTCCATGTGCGGTCCGCATTTCTGCAGCATGAAGATCACACAGGATGTACGGGAGTATGCCGAAAAGCTCAAAGTGGATGAGAAAGAGGCGCTGGCCATCGGCATGGCGCAAAAATCCAAAGAGTTCAGGGCCGCCGGCGCCAAAATCTACCAGCCGGTTGCTCCCTAGCGGATGGCTTGGGCCGATCTGATAAGCCGCGGTTGCCGGTTGTTCAGGCGGCGGGTGGCCGCTCGGTCATCCGGCACTGCGCGATCGGCGCTGTGGCGGACTGAGCGAATCGGCCTTAAATTTCATTCCCAATGAATAACCCCGATTTGTCACGCTATCACCGCCAGTATCTTTTGCCCCAGATCGGCGGGGAAGGGCAGAAAAAAATTTCCTCCTCCCGCGTTGTGGTGCTGGGCTGCGGGGCTTTGGGCTCCATTATCGCCAATCACCTTGCGAGAGCGGGTGCAGGGATGATCCGCATTGTGGACCGCGATTTTGTAGAGCTCAATAATCTTCAGCGGCAAGTCCTGTTTGACGAGGAGGATATCCGCAGGAATCTTCCCAAGGCCGTGGCCGCCAAAGAGAAGCTTGAGAAAATCAATTCCAGCATCAAGGTGGAAGCGCTGGTCACGGATGTGAATCACACCAACATTGAATCCTTGATCAAGGGTGCTGACCTGGTGCTGGACGGCATGGACAATTTTGAGACGCGATTTTTGATCAATGATACGTGTATAACCCATTCCATACCATGGATTTATGGCGGATGCATCGGAACGCATGGCATCACCATGACGATTATTCCCGGAAAGACTCCATGCCTGCGCTGCGTGTTTGAAAGTGCGCCACCGCCCGAGCTTTCGCCCACTTGCGATACCGCTGGTGTGCTGGGCCCGGCGGTGAATATAATTGCCTCCTTGCAGGCTACGGAGGCGCTTAAATTTTTATCCGGCAATTTGCAGGCGCTGGATAAAACGCTTTACACCTATGATGCGTGGACCCGCGAAGCCAGGGCCTTGAGAATCGAAAACCTCCGCCAAAAAATCAATTGCCCGACTTGCGGCGAGAGGAATTTTGAATATTTAAGGGGCGAAAAAGGGTCCCGCTCCACCTCGCTTTGCGGCCGGAATGCGGTGCAAATTTCGCGCGATCAGCCGCTGTCCCTTGATTTCAAGGAGCTTGCCGCCAAACTCAAGCCGGTGGGCGAGGTTTCTTACAATGCCTTTCTCCTCAAATTCAAAACAGGCGAGCATGAAATCACGCTCTTTCCCGACGGGCGCGCCATTGTGATAGGAACTGCAAGCGTCGCGATCGCGCGCTCTCTTTATTCGAAATATATCAGCGTATGAACAAGAGATACTGGTTACACCTCCGCAAAGATTTTCCCATCACGGAGCGGTGGACTTATCTGGACCACGCGGCCGCCGGGCCTTTAGCCAGGCCGGTGTACGAAGAAGTCGAGCGGACTTATTGGGATGCGGTGCATCACGGGGATGTGCATTGGCAGGCGTGGCTTGAGAAGAGGGAGGCCATCCGGGAGAAATTCGCCCGTTTTATTCACGCCGAGCCTGCGGAAGTGGCTTTTGTGCACAGCACATCCGAGGGCATGAATTTGATTGCGGATCTGATTTCCCGCGAAGGAAGTGTGCTCACCAATACGCTGGAGTTCCCGTCTTCCACGGTGCCTTGGCTTTACAGGAAAATGCCGGTCCGTTTTTTGGAACCGGAAGAGGGCAAGATTCCTCTCGGGCAGATCAAAAAGAATTTGGGACGGACAAAAATTATCGTGACCAGTTTTGTTCAATATCAGAACGGTTTCCGGCAGGATCTTGAAGCGCTGGGAAAAATCAAAGGGAACCGGTATTTGGTGGTCAACGCGACGCAGGCCTTTGGCGTGCTTCCGCTCAATGTCCGCCAATGGAAAGCGGATTTTCTTTGCGCTGCGTCTTACAAATGGTTCATGGCCGGACATGGCGGCGGGATCTTTTATATCAAGAAAGAATGGATTAAAAAATTCAAACCTTCATTTGCGGGATGGAGGAGCCGGACGATTGAAGAAAATTTTGACAACCGTTCCGTGGATTTGCGGGAACAGGCCTCGCGTTCGGAGTATGGATGCCCGACTTTCCCCGTGATTTTTGCCCTGGGCGCCAGTCTGGATTATTTGACCCGAATCGGCATCGATGCCATTGAGCAAAGGGTGCTTGAGCTTACGGATTACGCGATCGAGAGGCTTTCGGATTTGGGGCTTGAAATCGTGACGCCACTTGAGAGAAAATACCGTTCGGGCATTGTAGTCTTTAAGATGAAGGATCCGGAGCAGGTGGTGAAGCGGTTGCTGAAGAAAAAGATTTTTGTTTCACCCCGCGGATCCGGGATTCGTATTGCGCCGCATTTTTATAATCAATTTTCGGAAATTGACCGTTTGATTCAAACCCTGAAGGATGAGCTCTGATATGCCGACTCGCCCGTCGAAAAAGCTGGAAACATTCTCCAATCCCAATCCGGACCGGGATTATGAAATCAGTTTTGAGTGCCCGGAGTTTACCTGTCTCTGCCCCCGCACCGGCCAGCCGGATTTTGCCACGATCCGGATCCGTTATATTCCGGATAAAACCTGTGTGGAGCTTAAGGCGCTCAAGCTTTACCTCTGGTCTTACCGGAATGAGGACGCGTTTCATGAGAAGGCGACCAATCAGATTTTGGATGATTTGGTCGAGGCCACACGGCCACGCTCCATGACTGTGAGCGGTGATTTTTACGTCCGCGGCGGCATTCACACGATCGTGACGGCAAATTACGCCAAAAGAAAATTAAAACCGAAATAATATGTTACGATCCCGCTTTCTCGTTTTTACTTTTGTTTTTCTTCTGGCGCCCTATGGGGCCCTTTGCGAGGAAAAGAGTCCCAACTCTCAGAGTCCTGAAAATGCCAAAATCGTGGACTCCATCCTTCAGAAACTCAAAATCACCATCGAGTACAAACGAAACGAAGGGACTTTGCCGGCTCTTACTTACGAGGAGCTTTATCTCCCTCTGGATGACGCGGAAAAGAAATTTTTGAAAGACCTGCAAGCGACTCCGCCGGAAACACTGGAAGTCAAGACCCCTTATCTTGGGATTCCGGAAACAACGCCCGATCTGGTTAAGATTGAAAATCAGCTGGTTCAAAAAAACGGGCAGCCCTTCCGGATCGATCCCCAATACCTGCCGCGCAAGGTTTATGAGCATTATGACCGCATGATGAAGGCCATGAAGAAAAAACTGGGGCGCGAGCTTTACGTTGAATCGGGTTATCGTTCGCCGGCGTATCAGCTATATTTGTTCGTCTATTATCTCGTGCAGCACAAATATTCGATTCACGAAACCGCGAAATGGAACGCTTTCCCGGGATACAGCGAGCACGGTTTTCCGGACAAACAGGCGATTGACTTTATCAGCCAGGATGGGGTGAGCGGCGAGCAGCATCCGGAGTTGTTTGAGGCGCTTCCCGAATACGAATGGCTTTTAAAACACGCGGCAAAATATCATTTTGTTCCCTCTTACCCCAAAGACAATCCGCTCGGCATTGCCTTTGAGCCCTGGCACTGGAGATATGAGGGGTCGCGGAGTTCTCACTCCGCTCTCCCCTCTGAAAATCAAGGTAGCCCTAGCACTTTGCTTTCGCAAAGTGTAGGGTAAGCCCACTTGCCATGAAGCCAATAACTTGGTGGGCTCAATGAAATACAGGAAACTCGGAAAAACAAACCTTGAAGTTTCGGAAGTCGGGTTCGGTGGCTGGGCCATTGGCGGCAACAGTTACGGCAAAACCGATGATGCCGAGTCGCTCCGGGCCATTCAGGCGGCTTTGGACGGCGGCGTTAATTTTTTCGACACCGCGGATATTTACGGCAATGGACACAGCGAAACCCTGATGGGCCAGGCGCTTGAAAGCCGGCGTGATCGCGTGATCATTGCCAGCAAAGCGGGCTGGGATTTTTATCAGGGCGGCGTGCGCCAGAATTTTGCGCCGGATTATATTGAGTTTGCCTGTAATAAAACTCTGGAGCGGCTCCGCACGGATTATCTCGATGTCTATCAGCTTCACAATCCCAATCTCGAGACGCTCAGTAAGGAAGATCTTTACCAGCCTTTAGAAAAGCTGAAAAAGGAAGGGAAAATTCGTTTTTACGGAATTTCCATTCATGCGCCGCAGGAAGGCATTGCCGCGATTCGATTGGGCTGCGTGGACACGCTGCAACTCATTTATAATTTGATTGACCAAAGGCCGGCCGTGGAATTGCTTCCGCTGGCGCAGGAGAAAAATATCGGCGTGATTGCGCGAGAGCCATTTGCCTGCGGGCTTCTCACGGGTAAATATAATAAAAATGTCACCTTTCAGGGCCCGGATCACCGCAAGCGCTGGAAGCGAGACAAAATCGAGCTGGATCTAGACAAGCTGGAACGGCTCAGAAAAACTTTTCGGCCGCAAGCGCCGCTTCCCGTGCTGGCGCTTGAATTTGTCCTGGTGCATCCGGCCGTTTCTGCGGTTATTCCCGGCGTCAAGACGGTAGCGCAGATGTGCGAGAATTTACTGGCTTCGGGAACCACCCATTTGTCTTATCAGGATATTGAGAAAATCAAAGAGCTTTATCAATCCGATCCTGTTTTTCAAACCGGCTTTTTTAGAAATTGAGGCGAGGCAATTTTTTTAAAGCGTATTGACATTCATGAAAATATTGCTACAATACACCTTTCCATTTTTGAACATGGATTAATTCCTGCCGTCATCAATTCGTTGCAGGCCCGGTTGGTCCAGGAAATTAAAATTCTTTAATTCCTTAACATAAGGGAGCTTATGGCAAATCAGAACGGGAAAAAAAATGATTTTTCGTGGATGATCGGCGGACCGCAGGGAACCGGAGTGGATTCTTCGGCCACCCTTTTTGCGCACACCTGCGTGGGTTCAGGGCTGTGGATTTTTGGAAAACGCGAATATCACTCCAACATCATAGGCGAGCACAGTTACTTCCAGATCCATGTTTCCGAAAAAGAGGTCCGCTCTACCATTGATCCGGTGCATCTTCTGGCCACTTTTGAAAATACCACGGCCGAGATTCATGCGCATGAGTTGGTTTCGGGCGGTGCGCTGATTTATGATCCCAAGTTTACCCATCCTGAAAATTTAAAAATTCCCAAAGACGTTCTTTTAGTTCCCATTGATTTTGATGCAGTTCTTCTCCAGATTGCTCAGGAAACGGGCGAGGATATTTCCAAACTTGTGATCATGAAAAACACGATTGCCGTTGCGGCATCATTTGCGCTTCTTGAGTTTGATGAGGACCATGTGGAAAAAGCGCTGGGCGGAATTTTTACGGGACGCAAGGCCAAACTGGTTCCGCTTAATATGCTCGCGGCGCGCAAGGCCTATTCTGCGGTTTCCCAAGATGTGATCAAAAAGTTTCCTTATAAATTAGAGCCCAATCCCGGCACGCCTAAGCGGCTGGTGCTTACGGGTACGGTGGCGGTGGCTTTGGGAAAGCTCAAGGCCGGGTGTAAATTCCAGACTTATTATCCCATCACGCCGGCCAGTGATGAAAGTGTTTATCTCGAAGCTCTGCCGGAATACGGCATGCTGGTGATGCAATGCGAGGATGAAATTGCTTCGGTGGAGCAGTCCATTGCAGCCTCCATCATGGGAGCTCGCGCCGCGACTTCGACCTCCGGCCCAGGCTTTTGCTTGATGGCTGAAGGCATTGGCTGGGCAGGGATGAATGAAGTGCCTCTGGTGGTGATGAATTATCAACGCGGCGGTCCGGCCACAGGCCTTCCCACGCGCCATGAGCAGGGCGACCTTTTCTTTGCCATCCATTTTGCGCATGGAGAGTTTCCCCGGCTGGTGATTGCGCCGGCGGATCACAGCGAATATTTCTACGATTCTTTCGAGGCCTTCAATTATGCGGACCGCTATCAGACTCCGGTGATTGTTTTGACGGACAAGCATATCGGAAACAACACCCAGTCCATCCCGCCTTTTGATGAAAGCAAATTGAAAATTGACCGCGGCAAAATGGCCACGCAAGCCGATCTCGATCGTTTGGCTTTGAACGGCACTTTCCGGCGTTTTGCGCCCAGCGAGGATGGCATTTCCATTCGTACGATTCCCGGCACCAAGGGCGGAATTTTCTGGATGTCAGGCGACGAGCATAATGAGGTGGGAAATATGGACGAGAGTGCCGCGAACCGGATTATCATGCACCCCAAGCGTATGAAAAAGCTTGAGACCGCAAAGTGCGAGATTCCGGAGAGCGAGCAGGTTCGTTTCTTTGGCCCGGAAAAAGCGGATATCACGGTGGTGACCTGGGGGTCGCCTAAGGGCGCTATTCTCGATGCTATGCCGGAGCTTGAAGCCAAGGGGATTAAAGTGAATATGCTGCAAATTCATCTTATCTGGCCTTTTCCTTCGGAGGCCGTGACCCGGTATTTGAAGAATGCCAAGGTCGTTGTGGGCGTAGAGATGAATTTCACCGGTCAAATGTGTGAACTTGTACGCCGCGAAACCGGTATTCAGATCATGCATCGTATTCTTAAATATAACGGGAGACCGATTTCACAGACCGAAATCGTGAACGGCATTTCCCAAATCCACAAAAACAAAACAGAAAAGGTGGTGCTTACCAGTGGCCTCTAATGTATCCAGTATCAACGCCAAGAATCTTTCGGACAAGCCGGTAACGGCCAAGGATTTTAAATCCGATTATCACAACGATTGGTGTCCGGGATGCGGTGACTTCGGAATCCTGGCAGCGGTCCAGATGGCGCTGGCGGAGCTGAAACTCGCTCCCTGGCGGGTGGCGATTTTCTCGGGCGTGGGTTGTTCTTCAAAGACCCCCCATTTTTTGAAAACTTACGGCATTCACACACTGCACGGCCGCGTGGTTCCGTTTGCCTTGGGCGGCAAAATGGCCAACCCTGAAATGGAAGTGGTGGCCGTGGGCGGAGACGGCGACGGTTACGGAATCGGCGCCGGGCATTTTGTTCATGCCGGCCGCCGCAATGTGGATCTTGCCTACATTGTATACAACAACGAAGTTTACGGTTTGACCAAAGGTCAGGCGTCTCCGACTCTGGGGCTCAATCAGAAGCCGAAGTCACTACCCCTTCCCAATACCTTGGAGGGTATTAATCCTTTGGCCCTGGCCCTGAGTGCCGGCTACACCTTTATTGCCAGAAGTTATGCTTATGGCACGCAGCATTTGAAACAGACCATCATGAAAGCCATTCAGCACAAAGGGATGGCCCTGGTGGACGTGCTTCAGCCCTGCCCGACTTACAACAATCTGCACGATAAGGAATATTTCTCGAGCATGGTCGAGATTCACGGGCAAAAAAAGCCGCGCCTTTTCCAGATCGAATCGGAGGGCTATGACGGCGCGGTCAAGGATCCCAACAATCAGGACGAGATTAATCAGAAGAAAAAGCAGGCCTTTGAAATGGCGTATTACCGCGGGGATCAGGTTCCTATCGGAGTGTTTTATCAGATCGATTTGCCGACTTATTATGAGCGTGTGGCGGTCGCGGCTCCGATTTTAAATGAGCAGACACCGGCCGCCGCACCCATCGCGGATGCGAACGGCAAGCCGCTGACCGACGTTACCCATACTTACAACTCGATTCTGGTTTAAGTAAGACTGAATTACTGAATTAAGGGACAAAATCAGCGGATTCTTTCGTTGACTGCCTTAACTAGTCCTTCCGGGTCATCCGTGCCGATTCTTATACGTTGCCCGTTTGTCAGAGTCAGTTCCACGGCATCCCATCCCGAAACATTAAAACTCCACCCCTTTATTCTTCCGATTCGTTTCACCCCCCATCCCGAAAGAATAAAATTTTTTACTCGAGCGCAGGAAAGAATATCGCTAAGCGTAATTTCTTTGCGGATCAACCCCATGCCGAATTTGAGCCGGATAAGGGTTTCGTCAACGGTGACCTGAAGCGAAAAAAAACAGGCGCCGAGGAAGGTAAGCACCAGGGAAAATAGAATGCAGGCCGCAAGTTTGTCGTACCTGATGCAGGAAACCACCATGCTGATTTCTGCGATCACGGCTAGGGCCAGGATGGCGTATCCGGGTTGAACCCTGTGATAGCTTTTGGAAGATTTCATGCTACAATTTTAAACAGAAAAATATGAAAATTCCACCGGATTTTTTGAAAGCACTTTTTGTCGTGGGCGCATTTTTGCTTTTGAGGGACGTATTCCCGGCCAATGCGGACAACAAGGACGGCATGCTCATTGTCGGATTGGGAGATTCGACTACGGCCGGAACGCCGGGCTTTATGTCGTCTGCCGAAGCCCCGCCTGCGGGGGAAGGAAATCCGGAAAGCCAGTATGGTTATTGGCTCATGAGACGTCATCCGGAATGGCGGTTCATGAACCGGGGTGTGAATGGCGAGCGATCTGATCAGATTCTTGCCAGATTCGATTCGGATGTTCTCCGCATTAAACCGGACGTCGTGATTGTACTCGCGGGCGTGAATGACCTTTACCAGGGACATCCGCTGGACAGAATTCAAAATAATTTGAAGGAAATTTATAGCCGAGCGCTCGGCGCCGGAATCCGGGTGATGGCCTGTACGGTGTTGCCTTACAATGTCTCAACGGATGAAGTGCGCCGGAAAATGGCCGAGTTGAACGGCTGGATTCGCTCCTACAGCCGCGGGCACGGTCTCGGGTTTTGTGACACTTATCAAGCTGTCGTGGATTCGAAAAATCCGGGAAGACTTGTCAGCACAGCTGACAAGTTGCATCCCGATGTGGCTGCCTACCGTAAAATGGGAGAGGCCTTATCGGATGCCCTGGAAAAATGGCTTTCTTCGAGGTTAGAAAAATAATAAACGCTTCTTTTTTTCTGCGGCGCTTTCGTTCTTGCCTTTTCGTAACAGCTTCCAGGGATGAAGTTTCAGGTCGGTGGTCATTTCTTTAAGATTTTCCGAAGAGGCATTTAGATTTTGGAAAATATCTTCAATGTTGGGATGGCTTCCGGCCACGGTCTGATCGAGATTTTTGATCAATCCCCGCAGCGAGACCGTGGTCTTCTCGAGCTCGTCGGCAATATCCGTGCCTTTTTTCATAATCGCGTTCAGAGCGATAGGATCCGAGCCCGGCAGTAGGTCGTTGTCTTTAAGCGGTGGAGCGTCCGAAGTCCCCGGTGTCAATTCGACGAATTTTTCACCCATGAACCCCAGGATGTCGATAAAGGCCTGCGAATTTTTATGCAAGACCGCAGATTTGGCAATGCGGACAGTCACCGCTACCTGGCCTTCAGCAAGACCTACGAGCCGGATGTCCGTGACTTTGCCTACCTCATGGCCCGCGAAATGAACCGGCGCGTTTTTAGCCAGGCCGCTGATATAATTAAAGAGAATACGCACCTGATAGGTTTCGGAGAAAAACTGAAAATGTCCGGACATGAAGAGAAGGGTGAATAGCGCCGCAGCTGCGAAGGTCACAAAAAATCCTGACCGTATTTCCGCAGCCGTGTAATCCGCTCCCGGAGGCCGGAGGGAAGCTTCTTTGGCGGCCGATTTATCTTTCGTCAAAGTCATCGTCAAAAATCTCCTTAAGATAATCTTCTTTTGTCTCCTCAAACGATACAGGGCCTTCGATTTCCCCATTGATAAACTGACGCACATAAGGATTTTGCGAATTTTCGATCTCAGAACTGGTCCCGAGAGCTGCCACCTTTCCTTTATGAAGCACGGCCACGCGGTCTGCAATGCGGAAAGCGCTTTTCATCTCATGCGTGACCACCACCGAGGTGATGCCCAGCTTCTTGCTCAGGTCCCTGATCAAATGATCGATCATGCTGGCCGTGATGGGATCGAGCCCAGCGCCCGGCTCATCGTAAAAGATAATTTTAGGGTCCAAGGCGATGGCCCGCGCTAGGGCCACGCGTTTTTTCATGCCCCCGGAAATCTGATAGGGCATGAAATTCTCAAAGCCTGTCAATCCTACCAGTTTTAGTTTCACCCTGACAATAATTTTGATGATACCCGGATCAAGCCGGGTGTGTTCCCTAAGAGGAAGAGCCACATTATCGCCCACGGAAAGAGAGTTAAAAAGCGCCGCGCTCTGGAACAGCATCCCGAACCGTTTCCGGATATTATTTTTCTCGTGTTCAGAGGCGCCGGCCATATCCTGATCAAAAATGTGAATTTCGCCCTGTTCGGGTTTCAAAAGACCAATCAGGGTTCTCAAGAGCGTGCTTTTTCCGCAGCCGGAGCCTCCCATGATGACCATGGTTTCTCCCTCGTAAATCTCCAGATCAATGCCGTTCAAGATGGGCCTTCCTCCGAGCGTTTTATGGACATTGGCGATGCGAATCACAGGACTCGTCATGGAAAGAGATAATAAAAAACAGCGGTAAGCAGGCAATCGGCCACGATGATGGTAATAATGGAAAGCACCACGGAGCGGGTGGTGGCCTGGCCCACGCCCTCGGCTCCTCCCTGCACGGAAAAGCCCTCATGCACGGCGATGAACCCCACCAGCAGGGAAAACACAGCGCTTTTTACCAGGCCGGTGAGAACATCTTTTTGCACCAGGGCGTCGAAACTTTCCTGAATGTAAAGACTGGAATTGATACCCAAGCCGAAGGTGCCGACGACATAACCGCCGAACATGCCGATGACGTTGCCCAGCATGGTCAGGCAGGGAAGCGCGATGGCAATGGCCAAAATCCGCGGCACCACCAGATAAGCCACAGGCGGAATGCCCATGGTGGTCAAGGCATCCACTTCCTCCTGCACTTTCATGGTCCCAAGTTCCGCGGTGATGCTGGCGCCGACTCTTCCCGCAATCACAATCGCGGTCACCACAGGGCCAAGCTCCCGGGTCATGGAGACGCTGACCAGCCCGCCCGTGTAAATCAGAGCGCCGAACTGTTTCAACTGGTAGGCGGCCTGGAGCGTAAGCACGGCGCCTATGGATGCGGTGACCAAGGCAATGATAGGAAACGAATCGCTGCCGGTGAAAGCAAGCTGCCGGCTGAAGGCCTCGCGCTGCAAGCCGCGTCGCCCGGCCACAGGCGCGACCAGGGTCCAGTAGAGAAAGGATTGAATAATTTCTTGAAGACGGGCAATCTCGGCAAAGAATAGATGGGTTTTCCGGCCGATGAGGCCGAAAAAGGACAGCATGCCGGTCATGAAATCAGGGACAGGGCTTCTTTCTCGTTATTGGCAAGGCGGAAAATGGAGTCGAGTTTGGCGATTTCAAAAACGCTGCGTACTCCCTGGGAGAGATTGAAAAGGATGAGTTTGCCGCTGTAGCGCTTCATTTTCTGAAAAAGTTCGACAAAGGTGGCAAGACCCGAGCTGTCGATATAGTTTACTTTTTTAAGATCCACCAGAATTTTAGAAGCCTGGCCGTCCACCAGTTTCACAAATTCAGCGCGAAGCTCCGGTGAAGAATGAAAATCCAGATCGCCCTGAAGAGCGATGAAATAGACTCCTTGTTCATCCCGCTTGAGTTCTATCTTCATGATGGTTTCCCCTTTTTGTATTTGACCAGGATGAGCTCATTCCCCTCGGCGTGGCCCGTATTATACTCCACTTCATCCATGATTGTCTTCATGAAATAAATGCCGAGGCCCCCCGGCTTGGTGGGTGGAAGCTCGGGTTTTTGTAATTTCTCGAGCGCAATTTTTTTGCCATAGTCACGGATTTTAAACACGGCCTTGTCTTCCTGATTCTGCGCGGTCACCTGAATTTTCCGGCCCGGCTGGTTGAGATAAGAGTGGCGGATGGAGTTGGTGCAGGCCTCGCCCAGCGCCACCTGGATTTCTTCCTGGGTTTTTGCGGGCAATCCGGTCCGCTCAAGAAAGTGCTGCAGTCTTTCCCGCAGGGGCCCCAGGTGTTCGGGCTCGCTTGCAATTTCAAAAACTTGTTCATCCAGAGCGGCAGTCGAGGGCATCTCCGTTGGGGGTCTGAGATTTTGAATATGTTCCGCATAAAATTTAGCGACGATTTTTAAAAACGCCTTCACGACATTCGGGTCGAATTTTTTGCCGGACATCGAAACCACAAATTCCACGGCGCTCGCTTTGGTGAAAGGTTGTTTGTAAGGCCTGGCCGTTGCCAGCGCATCAAAATAATCCGCGAGGGAAACAATACGGGCTTCCAGGGGAATTTTTTCACTCTCAAGGCCGTCGGGATAGCCGCTCCCGTCGTAATTCTCGTGGTGGTTCCGGATCATGGGGATGAGGTCCCACAGGAGATGGGAGTTCAGAACAATGAAGTGGCCTTTTTCCGGGTGCTGATTCATACGCGCCCGTTCTTCCGGCGTGAAGATCCCGGGCTTGTAGAGAAGCTCGTCGCGGATGCCGATTTTGCCGATGTCATGAAGAAGCGCGCCGCGCCGGAGAGTTTCAAGGCGTTTGGCATCGAACTCGAGCTCGCGGCCTATCGCCACGCTCAGCGTGGCGACTCTTTCCGAATGACCGCGCGTGTATTCGTCTCTTTCTTCCAGGGCCTGGACGAGGGTGAGCATCATCTCGACCAAGGCTTCTTCGCCTTGGCCGACCTCGCCAAGAAACTTTTTTACCCTCTCATCAGACTGGCGGGACTTTTTTTCCATAAGTTGATGAATTATAGAGGAATTTCTATCAACTTGCAATCGCCGCCAGTTTTGGCTATAGTTTGGCAATGCCCAGCCGAGAAAAAGATTTCCAGTCCGCGCACGAGATAGGCAAAATTTATCACTCCATCGTTAATAAGAAAGTCCTCTGCGATTACTTTCTAGAAAGTGTTTTTCCCTTCATCGGATCGTCCCAGGGGTATCTGTTTCTCTCCGGAAATAACGATCAGATCTGGCTTGAATCCTCCAACGGTCCCGCCAAAGAAAATCCCGGCGATATAGAAGTCCAAGCCCGGAACACGCTCAGGGAGGGCAAACCGTGTTTGAAAGGAAATCAGATTTTTCTTCCCCTGGTGGTTCAAAACAGCGTGATGGGCGTGGCCTGTTTTACGAAAGACTCGGGCCAGGAATTCGACAGGGAAGACCTTGATCTCGGTTTTGATCTGGCCTGCCAGCTTTCAGGGGCGCTTAAAAACATCCTGCTTTATGAAGAAGGGCTTAAAATGGAGCGGCTCGCGGCCGTGGGGCAGACGATCAGCATGGTCATGCATGAGCTCAAGAATATTATTCAGATCGCCAAGCTCGCGGATGAACTGGTGCGGAGGGGCATTAAAAACCAGAATGAGAAATTTCTCCAGCACGGGCTTGACGGCATTGCCAAGGCTTTAAAGGAAATGGATGGTTTTATTTGGGACATGCTCAGTCTCACCAAAGAATACCGGATTGAGCCGCAAAAGGTGGATTTGCGGACGATTGTGGAGGAACTCAGGAATGATTTTGAGGAAAAGACCCACGAGCTCGGCATTCAGCTTGATTTTCAGGTCGAGGAGAATTTTCCGCCGGTTGAGGCCGACGCCAGGTCTTTGTATCGTGCACTCTTGAATCTGGTTCAGAATGCTATGGAATCCTGCGACAAGGATGCCTCCTTTATCCGGATCCGCGTCCATTCCAAGGACAAGGATTATTATGAAATCAAACTTGAGGATAACGGCAAGGGCATGACGCCTGAGGTCAGAGCCAAAATTTTCCAAGCCTTTTTTTCAACCAAGGGCCGCAAAGGCAACGGCCTGGGCCTCATGATTATCGAAAGAACCTGCAAGGCCCATAAAGGAACCATCCATGTGGATAGCGAGCAGGGGAAGGGAACTGTTTTCACGCTCACCTTCCCCAAATCCATTCCCCATGACGAAAACTGAAAGAGTTAGGATGCTTCGGAAGGCTGGGAATCTAAAGCATGGATACGCTTGAGTCCCGTCTGAATGTCGGAATCAGCTTCGAAAGTTTTCCAAACCACTCCTTCATGCAAAAGATTGGCGAGGGAGAGAAAGATCATGGCCTGGTCCATGGTCAGCGCATCGTTAGCCGCGGTTCCGGAGTCCCAGTCCAAAGAATCCCTGAATCCCCAGAAAAATTGTTTCCCCTCCACCAGAAAAGGTTTCCGGGCGCCAAGTTCTTCCAGCGTTTTGAGGTTGTTGTAAACTTCAACCGGAAAATAAATGGACGCGAGCACGGAAGCGTAGGGCGCGACAATATCATCCCTCAATTCGCCGAATCCGAGATAGCGGCCTTTGGGTGTGATACAGGAAGACCAACCCCACACCGGAGCCCCGGTTTTTTTGGCGTATTCTAGTTGTGCCAGGGCATAATTTTTCTGATATTCAGCCATTTCGCCTGAACGTTCATCAAGAAAGAGCGTCGCTGCGTAGTAGGTAAAAAGCCCGCCTTCTTCATATCCCGAGGCCGGCAGTTTATATTTTCCCTTTTGCCAGGTTGTCCGGACCAGGGCCTGCCAATGCGCCGCGGGAAATGCGCCGCGCGCAATGCCGTAGAAACTCAAGAGCCGAGTCTCCGAGGCGAAGAATTTGTAATACCATTTGCCCCAGGGCTGGTAAACCGCAAAATTATTGCGGGTCATGTCATAGCCGCCTTTGAGCCAGCCGTTCTCCTCGTCATAGAGATCCTTGAAGGCCATGCCCTTCAACAAGAAGGCTTCGATTTTTTCCGCAAGCTCGGGAAAGGTGTTCTTTGCCACGACGAGCCCGCCGATAAGATTGGCCATGTGGCTTCCGTACGAAAACACGTCGCCAAAAGCGGGCTCGAGATTCTTGACGCGAAACCAGGGGCGGGGAAAACCGCGCCATTTTTTTACTCCGCACAGGCTCTCAAAAGCGTCCTGGGTTTTTTTGAGGCCTTCTTCGCGGGAAATTAAACCGGTTTTGGAAGCAATCGCGACGCTGGCCAGATAAAGTCCCGCGTTGCTGACGGATGTGACCGGCTGTCTTGCGGTGGAGTCATAGGGGAGGCCGGTCTCGGGCGCGATAAAACTGGCCAGGCAATTCCAGGTGTCCTTGTAAAGGCCGTCAAAATAGTCTTTTTGATTGGGAGTCAGATCCGGGGCATCATTTTGAGCGTAAGTGAATGCGGACGGGGTGTTCAAAAGCGTGAAAACAAAAATTGCGGCGAGTGATTTTCTTGTAAACCCCGTAAGTTTCATGTAAGTTTCAAGATGTTTATATTGATTTTTGGACACGGTTTCAAGGACAAAATGAAAACCATTGGATTGCGGAAAAAAACGGCTGTTTTGCTGATTTTACTTCTGCTGCATCATTCGCAGGCAGCCGCTGGCCGGGAATACCGCTTTTCCGCAGAGGATGAACGGTTTCTTGACTTGGTTGAAAAACGCGGGTTTGATTATTTTTTGTATGAGCATCATCCTAAAACCGGTTTGGTGAAGGACAAGGCCAGCAATTTCCGCAAGGATACAAGCGCGGTGGCCAGCATTGCGGCCACGGGATTTGGGCTTTCGGCCATGTGCGTGGGCGCTGAAAGAGGCTGGATTTCAAAAATCCAGGCCGAGAAGTATTGTGAAAATACTCTCCATTTTTTTCTCACCCAAATGGGGCATGAACACGGATTTTTTTATCACTTTGTGCACTGGGGCACGGGGAAAAAGACCAATCACACCGAGATTTCCTCCATTGATACTGCGCTGCTTTTGGCCGGCGCGCTCACGGCCGGGGAGTATTTCAAGGGCACGGAAGTAGAGACCTTTGCCCGCCGGCTTTATGAGCGGGTGGATTTTCCATGGATGCTGAATGGCGGAAAAACGCTTGGCATGGGATGGGAGCCGCGGCAGGGATTTTTAAAGTCCCGCTGGGATCGTTACAACGAATCGCTTATTTTGTATCTTCTTGCCGTGGGGTCCTCGACGCATCCCATTCCGCCGGAAAGCTGGCAAAAAGTCAAAAAACCAATTGGCATTTACGGTCCGCATGTTTTAATCGCCTGCCCGCCGCTTTTCACCCATCAATATTCCGCCGCATGGGTGGATCTCCGGAATAAAAATGACGGATTCGCGGATTACTTTGAAAATTCCCGGACCGCCACCCTTGTCAATCGCGAGTTCTGCATCGATCAGCGGAAAAAATTCAAAACATATTCAGAAAATATCTGGGGGCTCACGGCAAGCGAGGGCCCGCGGGGGTATGCAGCTTACGGCGCGGAACCGGGCGGGGCCGTGCATGACGGCACGGTTGCGCCCACGGCGGCCGCGAGCTCCATGCCTTTCACGCCGGAGGAGTCTCTTGCGGCGCTCAAGGCCCTGGACCGGGATTTTAAGGATAAACTCTGGGGAAAATATGGATTTTCCGACGCGTTTAACGTGGATCAGAACTGGTATTCTCAAAATGTTCTCGGTATCGATCAAGGGCCGCTCGTTTTAATGATTGAAAATGCGCGAAGCGAATTCATGTGGAAATATTTTATGAAAAATCCGCGCGTCGAGGAGGGGATGAGGCTTTTGGGCTTCCGGCCCGGCACTCTCCACCTGAAGAGGCCCGAACAGCCGGAGGTGAAAATTTATAAGATTACAAAACCGCCGGTGATTGACGGCAATCTCGCGGACTGGGATTTGACCAAGCCGCTGACATTGACCGCTGCCGAACACCGGGAGATGGGTGAAGTTTCAGACAATAAGGATGCCTCGGGGAATATTTCTCTGGAGTATGACAACAAATATCTTTATGTGGCAGCCAGGATCACGGATGACAGTCTGGTGATGAAAATGGGCAAGGACAAAATTTGGAAAGACGATTGCCTGGAACTTTTTTTTGCCCCTCGGGGGTATCGGATGAAATGGAAAGATGCGCGTGACATGCAGCTGGGATTAAGTCCCGGAGAGTGGGAACACGAAGGAAGGGCCTGGGCCTGGTTTCAGGAGATGGATCCCTCCCGGCGTAAGGGGGTGAAACTTAAAATTACACGGCGGGCGGATGGCTATGATCTTGAGGCGAGAATTGCCTGGAGATTGCTCAAGATTAAACCCCGCAAGGGGGTCCGTTTCGGATTCACTCCTGCCATTCATGATAGGGATACGGACGGAAGCGAGGGGAAGCTTACTTGGTTTTTTCTTCCGGATGGGAAAACGGGAAAAGTCATTCTCGGCAAGGCCGTTCTTGAAGGGTTGCCCGCTACTTCCAGCGCCGTACAATCGCTTTAACGTCCCGCACCAAATTCTCGATATTTTTTAGAGTACGCTCGAGCGCAATGGTGTCGCGCTTCTGAATGGTCCAGCGCATGGCTTTGTTGATGCTCTGGACGAAACGCTCTTCGGACGGCGTGTGATTGATGAAATCAATAGCGCGCCGCTTCCACAGGCGCTTCGCGATGGTTTTCTTTTCCCGGTCCGCGTAAACGATAAAAACGGCATTGGGATGCATGAATTCGACCCCTTGGTAGACATCTTCGGCTTTCATGCCCCCGAAGCGGTAATCAATCACGATCAAATCAAATTCACCCTTGTGGATATGATCTGAAAATTCCTTGATCGTGCCGGCGCAGTCGACCCGGTAGAAATTTTCAAGAAGCTTGACCGCCCGCTTGGTAAAAGCGGGATCCGAAAGTGCCAGGAGAATTCGAAACCCTTTTTCGGTCATGGGCATAGAGGATTTTTTTAGGTATCGGCTTTTGGGAGAAAAACTTAAACCATCCTGCCTGTCAGAATGACAACTGTCTCAGCGATTTGACTATTGGGCAAACGGCGGGTACAGTTTAACCATGAAACGCAAAAAGATTCTGAACTGCGTGGTGTTGAGCTCTCTGGACAAGCCATCCCTCATTCTCCGGTGGTTTCGTTTCCGCTACTTTTTCCGGTATTTTAGAAAACCGCGCCTTCAGCCAGTTCCCATCAAAGACGTTCTGGCCTAAAATCCTGCTTTTTTGTCAGAAAATGGCGTATGGAAAGGGCTTTTTAAGATTTTCCTCCGGCGTCTCTTTTAAGTATTAGTTACATTAATCTTAAATTTTCTTTTGACAATGTCGAAAATTTTCATAAGCTACTTGTAACCCCGGGGGTTATGAAAATCGGTCGGCGTATCCTGTTCGGTCTATTTTTCCTTCTTCTAACCAGCTCTCTAGGTTTTGCCAAAGAGCCGGCCAAATCCTTTCCAGCCGAGGCGCTTCTTCGTGACATGTTTGTCTTAAGTCACACGGCCAAACTGGAAAGAGACGTCTACGAAGTTGAAGGATTCACGCTGGTTTACCATCCTGCCAAAGACTGGAATTCCGCTTACTCGATCGTAACCGGGTTTAAAGGGGATGTCCTCACCACGCACATTCTCAAAGACGTGAATTCGGTTGAGGATGCGCGCAAGTATTTTTTAAAAAATGTAAAACCCCATTCCTTCCGGGGAATCAACATCCGCGAGTTGTCTTTGGCTTCAAAAAGCGGGCCGGGCATGAAACTTTACTGGGTCGGGAACCGCGCCTTTCGCTCCTTGAAAGACGCGCAAAAATCTGTGGGTATCATCAAGAAAAATATTGAGGCGCAGGGCGGGAGTTTTAAACGGGCCGTGGTCAAAATGCGTGAGATTTCCAAAGAGCCTCCTCCTCCACCCAAGCCGGGAAAGCCCGCGCGTGCGGAGCTGGAAGAAGAGTATGCCTTCAAAGCCCTGGACTGGCTGGGCTTCACGGAATATCTTTACGGTCCGTTTTACGGTGAACCGGCCGGGGAGAAAATTCTTTACCAATCCACGTTTGAAACCACTTACCGCACCACCAATTTTACCAAAAGGGATTTTAACGCTCTGACCGGTTTCTGGTCCCACCGCTTGGTGTTTCGAGGCATCCGCTTTATCGGGGGGACGACGGTAGATCCCTACATTGAAGCCATCCCCTCCTGGCAATCCGATCCCAGCGATTTTGCCACGAATCTGGAAGTGGGTGCGGGACTTGAATGGAGGCCCCTGGTCCGCAACGCATTTTTGCAGAATTACCAGCCCTATGGGTTGCCGATACTCGACTGGATCCGGAATACACGCGTCTTCCTCGCCTATTCCCAGCGCAAGAATATAAAGGACAAATATGACGATGCCGTTATCACCAACAATCTCCGGGCCGGCGTGGATCTTTTCAAAGAATGGGGCATTGACCTTCCGAGTTTGGACGTCATTTCCGGAGAAAGCCCTTATTTTAAGAAAAGTGATTTGTTTTGGGCCGAACTCTTCCTTCAGTATTTTTATAACAAAACCAATTTTTCGTCGGAACCGAATTATCAATCTATTCAGAACACAGAGGCCATAAGGGTAGGAATTAAGCTTCCGAGATTCCCCCTACCGGACAATCCCATCAACAAGGAATTCCTTCTCATGCCTTATTGGGTTTTTGAAAATAATGTGAATCACGAGCATAGTTTCTTTTTTCAGAACCGTTTTTACTACGGTTATGGCGTCCGCTGGATGCCCTTCCGCGATTACCGTTTTGCCAATAACGAATGGCTGTTTAAAACAAAAATCTTTTTCGAGTATTACCCGGAAATTCACTACGGCCAGGAAAAGCCGGCCAGTGAGGTTCCGGAACAAGACATCCGCATTGGGCTTAACATGTCTTTCAGGCGGTTTTAAGATGAAGCGATTCTTTTGGGCGGTTTTTGTTTTCGCAGTTTTCCCGGCTTGGTTTGCCCTTCCTGCCCAGGCCGCGATCGTGAATTTTCTCGGCAATCCGGGGTTTGAAAACAGTCTTGGTGGAAGCAGTAACTGGAACAATGACGCCAACCGTGGAATCAGCAATCCGACCATTGCGGGCGCGCCGGAAGGGACTCATGTCCTTAGGTTAACAGAAGCGACAACCGTGGCAGGCGGTTTTGTGGGAGTTTTTACGTTTCAAGTTGTATCGCCAGTTAAAGAAGGTGATATTGTGGCTTTCAGCGGGCTTGTCCGCGCAAACAGCCTGGATGCCGGAGATGAAGGGCAGTTACGAATTGAGTTTCAAACCTCGGCAGGTGTTCTTATCAGTGCCTCCAATGTTTCCGTATCCGCTGTTTCCGCTAATTTTAGCCGTGCGGCGGTAAGCGGAACCGCGCCTGCCTCGACCGGTCAAGTCGCTTTTGTTATACGAATCCAGCCGTCGAATGCAGGCGGCGGAAGCCAGGTGGATTTTGATGATGTTAAAGGCTCTATCAACGGTTTGCCTATAGTGCTTCAGACGGGATCTACAGGGGGGGTTCAGCATCCCGGCGACATCACGATGGTCACGACTCGGTTTCAAAATACGAGCGCTGATACCGTCGGGCCTTTAGAGCTTGTCGCAACGGCAACTGCCGGCCTCAGTATTCATACCGGCCAGGCCTCGCTGGACGGAAATCCCATTAATCAGCATGAGGGGTCCGTTATTTTTGAAATAGGAAGTCTTCCCGGAGGTCAGGACAGCGCTTTTGCATTTGCGGTGCTGCTGAGTTCCGGGGTTGTGCCGGGTAAACGTTATGAGATTAACCTCATGGTAAGAAGAGCTGGAGGCGGTGTTGCGCTTTCGGATTCAGTGCGTATTGTGATAGAGGTAGAACCTGATCCTCTGTTCAGTATGGGAACGGTTATCGGAAAGGTTTTTAACGATACTAACGGGAATACGGTGCAAGATCCGGGAGAGCGGGGAATTCCGAATGTGAGAATCGCGACCGAACAGGGTATTGTGGTCTATACGGATCCTTACGGCAAATACCATATCCCGCAGATAACTCCGGGAAGGCATGTGGTCAAGGTGGACTATCATTCACTCCCTGACGGGACGCAATTCGTCACCGAGGAATCCTATGTAGCCAAAATTACGGACGGCCTGCTGGCCAAGGTTAATTTTGCGGTAAAGCTTCCGGACGAAGCGGTTCCGGAAGAGTACAAGGGCAATCTCGCGATGAACGTGATCCAGGAACTGGACCGGATCAAGCCGGAGCTTTCAGTTGAGATGGATCCCGACATTGTAAAAACCGGCCAGGGCATGCTGGAAAGGGAAATCCGGTTTCTTCTCCACACCAATTACGGAAATCTGATCAAGGAGTGGCGTATTGAGGTGCGCGATGAGATGGGAAAAGAAGTGTGGTCCGGAATCGGCAAGGGTGCACCTCCGTCCGCGGTGCGCTGGGACGGTAAAGACAATGCCGGCATTATGATCCAGCCGGGCGATTATGCTCTGCGGCTTGTGGCGGTAGACAAAGATGACAAGGAGGATTGGACAGCACTTCAATTTTTCCGCGTTCAGAGCAAGTTGAAACCATGGGAAAATGTACCCGAGAACAGGCCTTTTGCTTCCGTGGGATATTTTAATTTGATGGCGGACGGGAAACGAAGCATTCCGCTTGCCGGAAGAACGGCGGTAAGGGTGCAGGGTAAAACTCCGGTGAAAAATCAGGTGCTTGTGAACCGTCAACCGGTGGCTGTGAATCCGGACGGAACTTTTGAGACGGGAATGTTTCTGATGGATGGAAAGCAGAAGATTGAAGTGACAACCACGACCGAAGAAGGCGAATCGCTCAGTGTCCAGAAAGAGATTCAGATCAAGGACAATTACCTTTTCATGGTGGGATTAGGCGAGGAGCAAATGGGTTTTAATCAGTTCAAAGGCAATATTGAGTCCGTGGGCAATGCGGAAAAATTCCGTGATGGATTTTACCAGGATGGCAGGGTTTCCTATTATTTAAAGGGAAAGGTCAAAGGGAAATTTCTCGTGACCTCCCATTACGATTCCGACGATGCCAGCCGGCGTTCCAAACTGTTCACCAGTCTTGACCCGGATGCCTATTATCCGGTTTACGGCGACAAATCCGAACTTGATTTTTCCGCCAATGACACGCAGGGGAAGTTTTATGTTTTGGTGGAAAAGGACAGGTCTTTTATCAAGTGGGGCTCATTCAACACGGATTTCACGGACACGGAACTGGCCACGCATAACCGCACCGGATCCGGCGGAAAGGTGCATTTTGAAACCGTGGGCACCACCCGTTACGGCGACGCCAAGGCAGGGTTCTCGGGTTTTCATACCGATCAGAAACAGCTTCCGGACCACAATGAATTTTTCGGGACAGGCGGTTCTCTTTATTATTTGAGGAATAAGCGGGTGATTGAAGGCAGCGAAAAGCTGCGGGTCGAGACCCGGGATCGATTGAGCGGTGTGGTTTTGTCAAAGCAGGATCTGACTTCGGGCCAGGATTATGAGATTGATTATGATCAGGGCCGGATTATTCTCAATAAGCCGCTGTCGTCCATAAGCGGGGGCAATACGCTCATTCATCAGGGCATCCTTGAAGGCTATTCGAATGTCCTGATCGTTGATTATGAGTATAAAGAGCAGAGAATTACGGGCTACGGCACCAATGGCTTTAGAGGATTCCAACATTTCGGCGACTTTGTGAAAATCGGCGGCACTTATATTGAAGACGGGCATCCGCCCAATAATCGCAATCACACCTTGCGCGGCGTGGATACGGAATTCAAAATAAGTACCAATACCAAAGTGACCGCGGAGTATGCCCAGAGCGAAAATCCGCAGCTTAACGGTTATTCCTCGGCCAATGGAGGACTTTCCTTTGTGAACGGCGGCAGTTCCAACCTGGGTGGCCCGGAGCAGGGCAGAAACGGCGCCTACATCATCCGGGCGCAGAGCAAGCCCTTGAAACAGGTGGATATCTCCGGTTACATTCAAAAATACAATCCTTTTTTCAGCAACGCGGACACGGTTTTTTCGCAGGGGGATGTGCGCAAATACGGGGTGGAGGCCAATTACCGGGTTACGAATAATTTTGTGCTGAAATACCGGCGCGACAGCATGCATACCGTGAAGCGCAACGATTATACCGGTACTGTGGACAGGGTCCGGTATCACACGGTGCAGGCGAGTTATGATGGTCCCGAGGTTCTGGCGCAGTTGGAATATCAAAATGTAACTGCCGATCTTCCCACCCCGGGGCGGCTTAGGAACTCGCTTTTTTCCGTCAATGAATTCAATGACACGGTGGGCGCGAAACTCGGCTACCATGTGACCGAGGAGTACATGCCTTATGTGCGGGGGCAGATGACCCTTAACGGCGGCAAGCCTGACAATCAGGCCGGGGTGGGACTCGAAGCCCGGGTGCTTCAGAAATCCACCATGTCCGTTGAGCAAAATTTCGGGAATGTCGGGGACTCGACACAGCTCAAATTTGAAACCCAGACCTCCGAGCGCTCAACCGCCTATGCCAAGATCGCCGCGGGCAATGACAGGGACTTCGGCAAAGCGATTCAGACCACGCTCGGATCCTCCCACACCATGGATAACCGCAGCCGCCTTTTCACGGAAAAGGAATTTTCCGGCTACCGGGGCAACAATTTTGCTCGCAACATGATGGGGTATGAGAGAAGTTTTTTTGATAATCGGCTGGGAGGAATTTTCACCATCGAGCACAACAACATTGACAGGGCCAAAGAAGCGGGCGTGTCCTTCCCGGATGCGCCGGTACTCAATCATGCGGTTTCTACCGGGCTTACTTATCACGAAGGAAAAATTCTTGAGGCCTCTACCAAATGGGAATTCAGGAAGTTCCAGCAGGAGAATTTGAGCGACCGGCAGTGGTTGAGTTACAACAACCTGGGGATTCAGGTGACAAAGGATCTGGAGTTTTTCAGCCGGTTTAATTTTTCAAAAACACGGGATATCGCTTTGACCAACACCTTGGCGAATTTTGTGGAGATGAACACCGGGTTTGCGTTTCGGCCCGTGGAATGGGACCGCTTCAACGCCTTGACGCGCTATACCTATTTAAACGACAATTTGCCGGATGACCGGTTCGGTGCCGGTGTGGCTCTGGAGGAAATCGCGCATATTTTTGCTCTTGAAGGGTCGTATGATTTTAACCGGTATTGGGGATGGGTGGAAAAATTGGCATACAAACTTTCGGAAGTCAGCTCCTCAATAACCAGCGCGATACGGGTTTACAATTATCTTCTGGTGAACCGCATCAATTTTCACGTGACCCGCAAGTGGGATTTCGGAACGGAATACCGGATCCTGACCCAGCAGGGCGCGGGGCAGAATTTCAGGCATGGCGCGCTGGTCGAGATTGATCGCGAACTTTTTGATTATACTCGTATCGGTGTGGGTTATAATTTTACGGATTTTGACGATGATTTAAGAAAGGTCAATAGTTACCAATCCTTCAGCCAGGGCCCTTTTGTCAGGTTGACAGGAAAGTTTTAGCGCCGAATGCCGAAATACATATTGGGAGACTTAAAAGCCGAAGGAGGATGCCTTGTTTAAAAGAACGAGTGGTTTAATAGCGATTGCGGTTTTAGCTGGGATGCTGACGGCTTGTATTCATCAGCCCCTCGTCAAACATGAGGAGGTTTTGATCTATAATCGTGCCTATGATTACACCTATGACGGCGTGCTACGGGCCCTAGATAATGCCTATCCCTGGCAGGTCAGCAACACGAACAAAGAGGCCGGCACGATCACGGCCTACAACCAGAAATATTGGGATTCGCTGGATGCCGACAAACGGACGGCGGTGATTCTGGTCAAGCGAATTGACCGGAGGAAAACTTCGGTGGAGCTTTCGCCCGAGTCCCAGAATGTAATAGGGGTCGCCGATATTCTCAAAAGCATTGACCAGGTTTTAGGGACATACAAGTAAGAGATCAATCCTTAGCGAACTCTTGTTTGAGGGAAGTTTTCCCCCATGAATGCCATCCATCTCAAAGGGGTTCGAACCCACAATCTCAAGAATTTTAACCTCACCCTTCCGCATCATTCCATTATTGTCTTCACCGGCGTAAGCGGTTCGGGCAAATCCTCGCTGGCTTTTGATACGCTTTACGCCGAGGGGCAGCGGCGATATGTGGAATCGCTTTCCGCCTATGCCCGGCAATTTCTCGAGCGCATGGAGAAACCCGATATCGATTCCGTGACCGGCATCCTCCCCGCCATCGCTATTGAAGCCAAAAATATTGTCACCAATGCCCGTTCGACGGTTGGCACGCAGACGGAAATCAACGATTATCTGCGTGTTTTTTTTGCCCGCGTCGGCAAAACATTTTGCGCCCAATGCGGCCGCATGGTGGAACCCGACCGGCCGGATAAAACTGCGGAGGACCTGATCAAAAATCATACGGGGGAACAAGCTCTTGTGCTTTTCGAGGTCGCATTGAAAGGCGTTTCCAAAAAATATTCAAAGGAAGCTCGCGAGGAGCTTGAGAAACAAGGATTTATCCGGATTTTTGTAAACGGTAAAGTAATGGATTTGTCAGGTGAGAAAAGTCCTCCAGAAGCCAATTTGCTTCAAGTGGTTGCCGACCGCCTGGAAATTGAAAAGGATGCCAAGCCGCGACTTGCGGATTCCATCGAAGCGGCTTATCGCTACGGTAAGGGCCATGCGGCTGTTTATGTCCATGGAAAAATGATCAAATTGTCTGAAGGTTTTCATTGCGCGGGATGTGATATCGAATACAAACACCCCACGCCCAACGCCTTTTCATTCAACAGCCCGCTCGGCGCCTGCGCGGAATGCCAGGGATTCGGCCGCGTGATCACCATTGACCGGGCCCTGGTGGTGCCGGATGAAGGCAAATCCCTTGAGCGGGGCGCGATCGAGCCCTGGACCAAGCCGAGTTCATCCTGGTTTTTCGAGCAAATGCGCCGTTACTGCCGCCGCCGCGGAATTCCCCTTGATAAACCGTTTCGGGAGCTTTCCGACAAGCACAAAAAATGGATATGGGAGGGCGACGAGGGAGATCCGGATTTTGAAAGTGTTCAGGACTTTTTTAATTATCTCGAAAAGAAAACTTACAAAATGCATGTGCGCGTGTTTTTGTCCAAGTACCGCACTTATGTCCTTTGTCCCAAATGCCGCGGAAGCCGTCTCAAACCGGAAGCGCTTTTGGTGAAAGTCGAAGGAAAGAATATCGCCGAATTTATGGCCATGACAGTGAAGGATCTCCGCCGTTTTTTCCATTCTTTGAAGTTGTCGCCCCATGAACAGGAGATTGCCGAGCCCGTCCTGCTTGAGCTCCGGAACCGCCTGACTTTTCTCGATGAAGTTGGCCTGGGCTACCTGACGCTTGACCGGCTCTCAAGAACGCTTTCAGGCGGCGAGGCGCAAAGGATTAATCTGGCCACGTCGCTTGGCGCTAGTCTGGTGGACACGCTTTATGTGCTAGATGAGCCCAGCATCGGGCTGCATGAAAGAGACAATGAACTCTTGATCCGGATTTTGCGCAAGCTCCGGGACTTGGGCAACGCCGTGGTTGTGGTCGAGCATGACCGCCAAATGATCGAGACCGCGGACCGGGTGGTAGACCTGGGGCCTTACGCGGGCGAAAAAGGGGGAGAGATTATTTTTCAGGGATCTTTTCCCGAGTTGCTCGAGGCCGACACCTTGACGGGCCGGTATCTTTCGGGGAGGCAGAAAGTAGCGGCCGGAAATTATCAGAAAATCCTTTCTTTCGGTAAGAAAATTCGCATCCTGGGCGCTTCGGAGCACAATCTCAAGAATATCGATGTCCAAATTCCTTTGGGATGTTTCGTGGTGATGACGGGTGTCTCAGGTTCTGGAAAAAGCACGTTTCTTTACGACATCCTTTACAATCAATACCAGCGTTATCGCGGCCGCCCCGTCCAGGATCCGGGCAAAGTCCGGTCGATCTCGGGATGGGACGGCATCGGGGACATGGTGCTGGTGGACCAGTCGCCCATTGGCCGCACGCCGCGCTCGAATCCCATCACCTATATCAAGGCTTTTGACAGCATCCGCAAAATTTTTGCAGGCACGGAGCGGGCTCGGCGTCTGGATCTCGGACCCGGCGCTTTTTCGTTCAACGTGGATGGCGGGCGGTGCGAGGAGTGCGAAGGCAACGGCCAGATCAAAGTGGAAATGCATTTTCTTGCCGACATTTACGTGGGATGCGAGAAATGCCAGGGCAAGCGGTATCAGAAACGGATTCTTGAAATCCAGTATCAGGGAAAGAATATCCATGACGTGCTTCGCATGACGTTTGATGATGCGGCGCAGTTTTTTGCAGGCCAGGCCGAACTCGTGTCTCGCCTGGCCATTTTGCAAAAAATAGGACTGGGATACCTCCGGCTGGGGCAGTCCGCGCTCACACTTTCCGCAGGCGAGGCCCAGCGTATGAAGCTGGCGCTGGAAATGACTGAAACCCGGAGTGAAAAAATTCTCTATCTTTTTGACGAACCCACAACAGGCCTTCATTATCATGACATTCGCTTCCTGCTTCAGGCCTTTCGCGAGTTATTAAGCCGCGGGCATTCGATCGTGGTGATCGAGCACAATATGGAGGTGATCCAGCAGGCTGATTATGTTATTGATCTGGGGCCGGAGGGAGGCGACGAAGGTGGAAGTGTGATTTTTGCCGGGCCCTTGAAGGAATTGCTGGAAAAACCGCCGGCCTCTTCCCACACCGCTGCTTATTTAAAAAAATACCTTGCAAAACAGATCCACCCGAAACCGGAACTGGTTTGACAAAACAACCGCTAGCGTCTAATCTTGTTAAAGAGAGGCGTTACCAATGAGGCAGGCAAAAAAATACCTATCTTTTTTACTCCTTTTGGGAGCAGGGACGCTGGCCATTTTAGGGTTTTCCGGATTTAAGCTGGAAAAGGATGCCAGAGAGCTCACCGAGACGGAAACCGTCAAAGCTCCGACCCCCGAGGAAGATAAAAAAGTCAAAGAAGGTCCTCCGTCTCCTTCCTACAAAATGGATTCCATGGATGACTTTATGGGCTCAAGCCCCCTCCGGAAAACCAGTCAACCATCTTCGGTCAAGAAAAAGTCCAAGTCACACAACAAGTCCCGCAAATACCCGGACTAGTATCGCGTCAACTTTTGAAATTATCAGTCTGGTCTTTTGATGGAAGACGCGTACAGTACCGTGCTCCCATACATCATCTAAAATTAAATTTGACACGGTAATAGGGTCAAGAAAACCTTTCCCAAGGCCGTTACTATAATATTTAAAAAATGTTTAATTTGGCCTATTCTTGACTTTTATACATGAAAAATGTAAGCTTTAAAAGTTCAGACATAATATAAGAATACTATAGTATTGTATAAACCGTAGCAGCTATTGAAAGGAAGTCTATGAATTATTACAGACGTTTCAAAATGGGATGGATGAATCACCGGGGAAAGGTGCTTGTCGCCATAGGCATCATAGCTCTCGTGATTCTTTCCATATGGGGTATGATGTCGCTTGAATCCTTTTACCGCAATATTACCCTCGCACAGATGCCGATTTCTATTCTCCTGGGCATGGTTCACGCCTTGGTTTTTGTTTACATGTATCAGGTTGTTCTCCGGGGCGGCCTGTCCAAGATGGAAAAAAAGAATATCAAGGGCACGGAGGTCAATATCCGGTTTTCCGATGTGGTCGGCATTGATGAGGCCAAGGAGGAGGCCTGGGAAGTGGTGCAGTTGATCAAGGACCACGCCCGTCTTAAAAGAATCGGCGGAAAAATTTTGAGAGGAATTCTCCTGATCGGCCCTCCGGGATGCGGAAAAACGTATCTTGCCAAGGCCATTGCCACAGAAGCCGGGCTTCCTTTTATGTCCATGGCCGCCAGTGAATTCAACGAAATCTTTGTGGGAGTCGGATCTTCCCGCGTGCGCCAATTGTTTAAAAAAGCGAGAAGCCTTGCTTACGGGTTTGGAGGCTGCATCATTTTTATCGATGAATTGGACGCCATGGGACACAAGAGAACTTTCAATCAATTCGGAGGCCAGGAAACCAACACCACGCAGAATCAGCTTCTGGTAGAAATGGACGGCCTTGGGGCGAGTACCGAAAATGTGATTGTGATCGGAGCCACCAACGCGCCCGAAGATATTCTTGATGAAGCGCTCCTTAGACCGGGACGTTTTGACCGAAAGGTTTACATCACCAAGCCCGGTCTTGAAGGAAGAGAAAAACTTTTTGCCTATTATCTCAGCAAGGTGAAGCATGAAAGTGGAGTGGATCCGGCAAGGTTGGCTAGAAAGTCTGCGGATATGTCACCCGCTGAAATCGAAAATATTGTTAAGGAATCAGCCTTGCTGGCGACCAGGAATGCCAGGGAAGCGGTTACGTACAAGGACTTGAGCGAGGCGTTTGAACGTGTGGAACTCGGCGTGAAGCAGAAGATGAATATGAATCCGCGCGAAAAGGAGATGACCGCGTATCATGAAACCGGCCATTTGATCATCGCGTACATGCTGCATCCGAGAAATGACGTGTTTAAAGCGTCCATCTTTCCGCGCCGCGGCACGCTGGGGGTGGTGTACCAGGTTCCGAGGGAAGAGTGGCATGGGCCCGACCGCGAGACCATTGTCGCCAATATCAAAGTGTCGCTGGGTGGTTATGTGGCGGAAAAAATGAAATTCAGCACCACTACGTCGGGGGTATCTTCGGATTTCAAGAATGCCATGCAATTGGCGCACGCCATGGTGTGGCGTCTGGGCATGGGCAAGTCAGGCCTGGTGGGAGATTTTACGATTATCCCCGAAAATCAGCTTTCGGATGAAATCAGAAACACGATGAACAACGATACGAATCTAATTCTGCAGGAATGTATGCGCTCCGTGGAAGAGCTTTTGAAAAAGGAGAACGTTCTTTTTGAGCGTTTTGCCAAGGAGCTTCTCACGCGGGAAGAGCTTGAATTTGACGAGATCGAAGCCATCTTTGCGGAGTACGGCAAAGTCAATCCGCGCATGATCGGGAAGTATAAGCCGGAAGAGCCGAACTCCGCTTCTTCTGACAAGTAAAACCCCTGATAACAAAATCATTTTTTTCCAACCGCAGGGCAAGAGGGAAAGGGCGCCTTCTCATCGCTCCCTCGTGGCGATGCGGTTTGTTAGCCCTCTTCTTACTCCTTACGTCCGGCTGCGAACACTCCTATCCTGAAGCCAAGCTCCATCAATCCCTCAAGGAAATCTGCAAAAAGGAATATGGGGTTGATCATGTGGAGTCAAAAATTGTAGGCAGGACCCTGGGGGTTTACCTCCCGCTTGAGAAACTTTTTTCCAGCGATTTTGAGGAAATCCTCGCGGGCGGCAAGGTGAAGGATCTTTCCAGCCTTCTCCAGATTTCTCCCGAAACCCTGGACAAGGTCGAGGACGTTCTTTTCTCCACTTCGCGCGTGATTTTAAGCACGGACAAGCCCATTGACTTTTACGTGCTCAAAGCCACGGATACCGAACTCACGGGCATCAGCCTGATTCTTGTCGGGTACGTTCAGGATATCAAACGGGTAAGATTCTGGGATATTTCCCGCACGGAATACCGCAAACGGGTTTATCACGATATGAAGGTCAATTATCCCGTTATATGGAAAAAGCCGGTGTCGGGTGTTTTTAAAGATCTCGGTAAAAAAAGCACGCGGGATATCTTGGACGCCTATTTTCTGCCCGGCGCCAATTTGGAAAATATTTCACCGCTTTTTTATTCCATCATCCTTGAGGCCCAGCTCAAAGATAATCTGTCCTGCGAGATTTTAAATTTGCGTTCGACCGGCGGGCGGGTGGGCGAAGCGCTCGTCTATGTGAAAGTTCGGGAAAATTATACGCCCAAGCAAGCCTACATGGATCACAAGTTCACGCTGCCGAATGGTTTTGAATCGGAATATATATTCGTACTCACCAAATATCTTGGAGATTATAAAGTCAGCCGGGTCATTCCTTTTTATTATGTGGCCGATGACGGGACCGTGAAAAAAGTGGATTTCCCGCCGGAACTCAAACTTTATGAAAACGTGGACAAATGGCGTGAAGAGTTTGAACTCGAGGAAATATTTTTGCCGGACTTTCTGTCCCAGCAAATCACGCGGCGTGTCCAGCCGCTGCTTTCCGAGGATGAGCGCATCCAGAATACCTTTTCGACCCGGCGCGTGAATTTCGGTTTTGTCTACAATGATGAGCAAAAAAAGGACGCGGAAAACGCGAAGGACGCGGGGTATTTTTCCGTGAAGACCAATCTTGCTTTGAAAAAATCCTCGGCCGCAGCTTATGATTCAGGCGCATTTGACGGCACTAAAGATGCGGGAGCCGGAGGCATTGCGGCTTTGTCCGGCATGCTTCAGCCGGAGGCGCTTCAGGATGTTTATTATTTGCTGGATGTGGTGATGCGGGAAACCACGACCGTGTTGCGCGGATACTGGTACGAAAACTACAGCTACATTAAATTTGAGTCGGTTTTCGGCGTCTCTTTCATTCTCAAAAAAGAGGATCTTGAGCTTTACCGGCGCAAGAAGATTGACCTAGCCGGTCTTTTGGGCCGTTCCACACCCGCAAATTAATTTAACCCATTTATTTTAAAGAGGTTACAGTTGAACCTTTCTCTTGACATTCAACTTAAACATTATTATAGTTGCGTTTAGCACTCTTGCCCCAAGAGTGCTAAAAAGGTCTTAATTTTAAGGAATTCCTATGGATAAACAACTGACGAATCGCCAGAAGAAAATATTTTCTATCATGGTCGACTCCTACGTGGAAACAGCCGAGCCGGTGGGGTCCCGCACGATCGCCAAAAGATATCATCTGGATTTGTCGCCTGCCACCATCCGTAATGAAATGAGCGAGCTGGAGGATGCCGGACTGGTTACTCATCCGCATACATCGGCCGGCCGCGTGCCTACGGATTTGGGATACCGCTATTTTATCAATTATCTGCTTCAGAAAGAAACCATCTCCCAGCGGCTGGCTTTCGATATTTCAAACGAATTCCAGAAAGAAATGGAGGGACTGGATGACCTTTTGGAAAAAGCCACGAGAATTCTTTCTGCCGTTACGGAACAAACCAGCATCGTGATTTATCCCGAGATGAAAGATTTGATTTTTAGCCAGATCAGCCTGCACCGGTTAAGCGAGAATCATGTGGCGGCGGTATGGCTCAGCGCTTCTGGCCTGACTCAGAATCAGTTGATTGATATGCGGGAAAATGTGGAGGACGAGACGCTAAAAAAGATAGCAAATTTTTTCAACAACGAACTGGCCGGCATTCCTTTTGGAAAAATGAAACCGGAGATCCTGCGGCGGCTTTCCGAAAGAAAAGATTCCCTGGCGCATTTATACCACCAGGCCCTGCAGATTGCCGAAGATTCACTCCGGAAAATTCAGGCCGCGCGCCTCAAGCTTGAGGGCGCGTTTCGTATTTTGGAGAAACCTGAATTCCAGAATATCGCCAAGACCCGGCTTCTTTTTCAGGCGCTGGAGCAGAAGGACCGCCTTTGCCATCTTTTGCGCGAGGATATTGCGGACACGGGAATCAAGGTACATATTGGCCGCGAGAATCAGTGGCGGGAGATATGGGATTGCTCGCTCATCACCACCAATTACAAATGGGCAGGGCAGAGCGCCGGCGTGTTGGGCATTCTCGGCCCCAGCCGTATGCGCTATGGCGCGGTGATGGCGATTGTGGGCCACATTTCCAAAGAATTAAGCCATGTCCTTGAGAGGTATAGCTGATTGTCATGCTTATGGAGCAGGATAAACACGTGAAAAAATCTCAAATGCCCGAAGGACAACACAAGTCTCTCCAGGGCAAGGATGCCGAGTTCGAAGGATTGAAAAAAGAGCTTGAGGAGACAAAGAAAAAGCTTGAAGAGGCGGACAAACAGGCCGCGGAGGCCAAGGATAAACTGCTCAGAGCGTATGCGGATTTTGACAATGCCAAAAAGCGGCTGGCCAAGGAGCGAGAGGAGTTTGTCCGTTTCGCGAGCGAAACCATGATGCGCGGACTTCTTCCGATTCTCGACAATTTTGAAAGAGCCATTGTGCACGCCGATGCGGCCGGAGAACCGAAAAATTCTCCGCTTCGTGAGGGCATTATTCTCATCAAAAAACAATTGGCGAATTTTCTGATCCAGCAGGGCCTTGTCCGGATGGAGACTGCGGAAAAAAAGTTTGACCCGCATGTTCACGAAGCCATCGGCCACATGGAATCCGAAGAGCATCCTGACGAGACGATTGTCGAAGAGATTGAACCAGGCTATCTTTTGAACGGCCGGCTTCTCCGGCCGGCCAAGGTGCGGATTTCCAGGAAGCAAGATTCCGGGCAATGAGATGAGTATGGCAGCGCAGAAGAGAGATTATTACGAAGTCTTGGGCGTGGTAAAAAATTCACCGGCTGATGAAATCAAGAAGGCCTACCGCAAACTCGCGCTCAAACATCACCCGGACCGCAACCCCGGCGACAAACATGCGGAGGAAAAATTCAAGGAAGCGGCCGAGGCCTACGCGGTTTTGAGTGATCCGACCAAACGTTCGCAGTATGATCAATTCGGCCATTCGCTCGGAGGCCATGGGTTTTCGGGCTTTGAGGGATTTGAAACCGCTTTCAGCGATTTCGGGGATATCTTCGGCGATCTTTTCGGGGATTTTTTCGGAGGAGGCACGGCTTCCCGCCAGCAGCGGGCGCGGCGTGGTTCGGATCTTCAGTACAGTTTCGAAATCACGCTGGAAGAGGCGGCGCTTGGCAAGGAAATCGCGCTCAATATTCCCAGGCAGGAGACTTGCGACGCATGCCAAGGGTCGGGCGCTGAGCCGGGAAGCAAGAGATCCACTTGCGCGGAATGCCGCGGGTCGGGGTCCATCCGGATTTCGCAGGGATTTTTTATGTTCCAGCGGACTTGTCCGGCCTGTCAGGGCGATGGGGAGCGGATTGAAAAGCTCTGCCGCGCCTGCCACGGTGCGTGCCGCGTGGAGAAAAAAAAGAAAATCAATGTCAAGCTGCCGGCCGGTATTGAGTCGGGCGCGCGGCTGAAAATCAGCGGCGAGGGAGAGTCCGGCAGTAAAGGCGGTCATGCAGGTAATTTGTACGTGCTGGTTGCGGTCAAGGATCACCCGCGGTTTGAGAGAGACGGACAGGATCTTCACTGCGAGGTGGAGATTCCTTACACGGTGGCCTGTCTGGGCGGAGAGGTTGAGATCGACACTTTACTGGACAAAATGAAACTTAAAATTTCGGCCGGCACTCAGAGCGGAAAGATTTTCCGCATGCAGGGAAAGGGGCTTCCCAGCATTCACGGCTACGGCCACGGCGACCAGCTCGTGCGCGTGAAGATTCAGGTGCCGGCCCGGCTTTCGGACAAAGAAAAGAAGCTTCTTGAGGAGCTTGCCAAACTGCGTCAGGAAGAAGCGGGCCAGAAGACTTTTTTTGATAAAGTGAAAGAGAAGTTCTAAGGAGGTTCATTGCAATGCCAACGTATGAGTATGAATGTCAGAAATGCGGTCATGTGTTGGAGAAGTTCCAGTCCATGACCGACAAACCTCTGAGCCGGTGTCCTTCCTGCAAAGGAGCGTTAAAGCGTTTGATCAGCGCCGGAGCGGGCATTCTTTTTAAGGGAAGCGGCTTTTATCAGACGGATTATCGCAGCGAAAGCTACAAAAAACGGGAGAAAGAAGACAAAGGATGTAAGTCGGACGCAGCATCCTCGAAAAGTTGCCAGCCGGAGAAAAAATGTTCAACAGCCGGTTAAGGGCCTTCTTTTTTTGCTGGCTCCCTTGGCATCTTTATCTTGTAGCCATTTTTATCGCCTCAAGCATGTCCAAACCTGAGGAGGTGCTGCACATGAAGATAGAGGATTTTTTGATGCACCCGCTTGAGTACACTCTTCTTCCGATTCTCACTTTTCAGGCTTTCCGGAATTCAAACTCCGAAATTTTGAAAACCCGCGTCATCCGCATGGGCATCCTTTTCTGCCTTTTTTACGCCGCAAGCGACGAATTCCACCAGATGTTTGTACCGGGCCGGCATGCCGATCTTGTGGATTGGCTTTATGATTTGATCGGGATTTCGGCCGGCACCTTCCTTTATCTCAGATTTCATGGCAAACAAGACAGCCCTGTTCCAGCATAATTTCCGGGTTCGCTACGCGGAAACAGACAGGATGGGCGTTAGTTATTACGCCAATTATTTTGTCTGGTTTGAGCTGGGGCGGGCGGAATATTTGCGGGCTTTGGGAGTTTTGTACACGGATTACGAGAAAAGCGGAGTTTTCCTGCCCGCGGTGGAGGCCTCCTGCCGCTATTTTCAAACCACCACTTACGACGATCTTCTCACCATTCAGGTGGCGGTCAGCCATTTTGGAAAAACGTCCGTGAAATTTGTCTACCGCATCCTGAAAGACGGAAAAAAGGCGGCCGAAGGATACACGATTCACGCCTTTGTCGACCGGGATAACCGGCCGATCCGTATTCCTGCCGAAATTCTCCAGAAAGTTCCCATCCAGGAACTAAAAGATTAAGATAGCCCACTTTATTTTAGCCCTCTTCGCGGCGCTTCGGGGGCCGCAAAAAACGCGGAAAACTTACGAGGGCTCGAATTCGCGTTGACATGAAAATTTCCGCGTGCTAGAGTACGCCTCACTCCGGAAACCCTTGACAGACGGGCATCCCCGGGGCAGGAGACCTGGTGTCGTTAAGAGTCAAAGCGGCTGTGCTCGGAGACGGCGGATGGGGAACAGCCATCTCCGTACTGCTTAACAAAAAAGGACACGACGTCACGCTCTGGGGCGCTTTTCCGGATTACGTCAAAGTCCTCAAGGAAAAAAAGGAAAACGTCAAATTTCTTCCCGGCATTCCGCTCCCGGAAACGCTTTATCTCACCTCGGATCTTGAGCGGGCCATTGCGAAAAACGAACTCCTGGTCTTTGCTATTCCGACCCAGTACCTGAGAAACATTCTTTATAAAATCAAACCCGAAGTTTTTAAAGGTAAAACCGTCGTGAGCGTCGCCAAGGGCATTGAAAAGAAAACCCTTTTACGGCCCTCGGAAATTATCACCCAGCAAATTCACACTCCCCATCTGGCCGTACTCTCCGGGCCTTCGCATGCCGAAGAGGTGGCGCGCAATGTCCCGACCTGCGTGGTGGTGGCCTCCAACTCCCGCGACGTGTCGCGCTACGTGCAGGAGGTTTTTATGGACACGAGGTTCCGCATTTACACCTCGGATGACGTGGTGGGCGTAGAGCTGGGGGGCGCGTTGAAAAACGTGATTGCGCTTGCGGCAGGCATTTGCGACGGATTAAAATTCGGCTCCAATACCAAGTCGGCTTTGCTGACCCGCGGCCTTTTTGAAATCACGCGCCTCGGGATTCACATGGGCGCCAATCCTAATACGTTTTTCGGTCTCTCCGGGCTCGGCGATCTTGTCACAACTTGCATTTCTGAATTTGGCCGCAACCGGCGCGTGGGCGAGCTTCTCGGCCAGGGAAAGAAACTCGGCGAAATTCTTGCCGGCATGGAAATGGTGGCAGAAGGCGTTGACACCGCGCTCTCTGCCATGGAACTTTCTAAAAAATACAATGTGGAAATGCCCATCGTGCAGGAGATCCACAAGGTCCTTTTCGAAGACAAGGATCCTCTTGAGGCCGTGAACGGTCTCATGATGCGCGATGCAAAAATGGAAATTGAATAATTAAAAACTAACAAAGGAGGAGGTGATTACCATGAACAAGGCACAACTCGTGAATGAAGTGGCAAAGAAGACGAAACTCTCGAAGAACAAGGCCCTCGAAGCGGTCAATTCCGCTTTTGAAGCGATCAAGGGGTCTCTTAAGAAAGGCCAGAGAGTGCAGCTTATCGGTTTCGGGAGTTTTCTCGTCAGACAGAGAAAAGCCAGAACCGGCCGCAATCCTCAGACCGGCGCGCCGATTCAGATCAAGGCCCGGAAGGTACCTGCTTTTTCAGCAGGTGCTGAATTGAAGAAAGCGGTAAAGTAATACAAGGCCGAAGATTCATTCGAAGTCTAAGGCGGATAGGGAGAAAACTCCTTATCCGCCTTTTTATGTGTGCCTAGCATGAAACCGAACTCGGAGGTGAAAGTCCTCTGAGGGGACTGGTTGCAGGAATCTCAAGGGAAACGCAAGGCGGCTTGTCGTGAGGCAGATGCTGAAAGAAGCGTGGAGCGAATGTTCGAGCCGACGCACAGGAACCGGATGA
>Ga0209515_10001086_pt1 | contig 47021 bp, 44 predicted proteins | sample Subgroupgradi54m_FD_187454 | JGI IMG/M metagenome (GOLD analysis project Ga0209515, IMG submission 187454) | Subsurface groundwater microbial communities from S. Glens Falls, New York, USA - GMW60B uncontaminated upgradient, 5.4 m (SPAdes)... ... | reverse complement strand
CTTGCCGAACAAGGCCGACGACTCGAATCCGGCGTTGTTCCAGCTCCTTCGGATCGGTGATGGTTTTCATAGCTTAAGATATCGGCAAGTAGCGTCATATCTAAACTCGATCAGCGGAGATCAATAGGAGGCATCGCTTATGAAGAAAAATAAAACAAATCAATTTGTTTCGGCCAAACCGCAGGCCAGGATGACGACCTCTGAAGTCATTCGGATGCTCCGTGAGCTTAAGGAATGGACACAAGAAGATCTGGCCGAACGCTCTGGCATTACGGCTACCAATATCAGTCTGCTTGAAAACGGGAAGATTGAGATCGGGAAAAAGCGGGCAGAGCAGCTTGCCGGAGCGTTCAAGGTCCATCCGGCGATTATCATGTTTCCGGAATATGAAGCGAAAGAGATTTTAAGAGCGGCTTAAGCTGCCCGCCTGGCGGGCGCGCAGTCTTCTTCAAAAACTTTTCTGGCGTCTTGTTAGGAAAGATCCTATAATACAACCTATGGATGAAACCCGCAAAAAACCTATTTCTGTTACTACGGAAGCCATCATTGTAAAAATTATTTCCGAGCCGACGGTTTTTCTCACCTTCCGCGGTTATGCGCCGGTGGTCGAAGTCCGGCTGGATGGCGATTCTTCCGGCGAAACCTCTTACCTTTATATTGCGGCCAAGTCCCTTTCCGAGCCCCTGGAGGAAATGCGCAAGAAAAACGGCGGCAAATTCACGGGCCTTCACTTGCGCTTGCGTAAAGAATCTCCAGATAAGTTTGCGCCCTATATTGTCCAGAGCGCGGCCGCCAGTGTGGTGAAAGGCGAAGACTACGAGACGCATCCGCCCGCTTGAGCCTTATTAGGCAATGACCGCTTTTGGCCTGGACGCCGTCACTCCCCTTGAAATAAAAAAAGAAAATGACCGCCATCTCGCCGTTGAATGGAAAGACGGCCACAAAAGTATTTATAGCTTCCGTGATCTGCGGGGGGCCTGCTCTTGCGCCGTTTGCGTGGATGAAAAGACCGGAATAAGAATCCTTGATCCGGCCCTTGTCCCGGAAGGTATTCATCCCCTCAACGCAAAACCAGTGGGCCGTTACGGGGTCCAGTTCCAGTGGTCGGACGGCCACAGCACCGGCATTTATTCCTTCGATTATTTAAGAATGCTTTGCCTCTGTTCCGCCTGCCAGGCCCATCATCAGGCAAATTCCTGATGAGCCGTGAAAAAATCCTTTCGGTTTTAAACCTTCTTCACTTAAAAAAAGTTTTCTACGGCGATGCGCGCTTTGTTCATCTAAAACAAAGAACCGTTTCCGCTAAGAATGGCCACCCTTCCATCCTTGAAGAAAAAGAGAGCGCAGGGATCGGCGTTCGCGTGTTGAAAAATGAGGGATGGGGTTTTGGAGGCACATCGGATCTTTCAGCGCGAGGACTGGAGCGGGCAGTCACCCATGCCTTGGCCGCGGCAGCCGCTTCTGCGAGAACACGCATTTTTCCGGTGGAGTTGACGCGTGAGCCGGCGATTCAAACTTGCTGGCGCACGGAGATTCGCATGGATCCCTGGCCGATGGACCCGGCGGAACAAATGGCCTATCTGATGGAATGTGAAAAAAACCTCCGGAGCGCGAAGGGAATTTTGCTGACCGAGTCGCGCATGGATTTTATAAGGAAATTTCAGATTTTCGGATCCACGCAGGGAAGTCTGATCGAGTCCCGCCGGGATTTGACCGGCGGCGGTATTTTTTGCAAGGCCGCCAACGGAAGCGAAATTCAGAAACGCAGTTTCCCCAACCCTTCGCGGGATTTCCGGAACGGCGGCTATGAAGCGATCCTTGATTTAAAGCTCAAAGAAGAAAGTTTCCGCATCCGCGATGAAGCCTTGCTTCTTTTAAAGTCCCGGCCCTGTTCGCAAGGGAAACGGGATTTGATTTTGAAAGGTTCCATCCTCGCTCTCCAGATTCATGAATCCCTGGGTCATGCGTCTGAGCTGGACCGCGTTTACGGCCATGAAGACAATTTCGGCGGACGGACTTTTCTTAAACCGGAAAAACTTGGGAAAGGAAAGGTTGGATCCCGTCATGTTACGATTATCGCTAATTGTCCCACGGATAAATCGGGCGCCGGTTTTATCGCTTACGATGATGAGGGCGTACCGTCCCGCGAAACAACGGTGGTGAAAGAGGGACTTTTCACCGGTTATCTCTCCAGCCGCGAAACGGCAAGCCGCGCCGGGATTCCGCATGCGAGTGGATCCATGATTGCGGAGGACTGGTCTCATTTCCCATTGATTCGCATGACCAATTTCAGTCTTTTGCCGGGCGAGAGATCCTTTGACGCGATGGTGAGTGAAGTCCGCGACGGGATTCTTCTGGACACGGAATCGAGCTGGTCCATTGACGAAGAAAGAGGCGATTTTCAACTCGGCGCCGAGATCGCCTGGCATATTAAAAATGGAAAAATCGCGGGTGCGTTTAAAAATCCTCTTTACCGCGGGAATAGTCTCGAGTTTTGGAAAAAGTGCGGCGAGGTGGCAAACGCGCAAAGTTACCGGATTACGGGGTTTCCGGATTGCGGCAAGGGCGGTCCCATGCAGCAGGCGTTTGTTTCGCATGGCTCGTCGCCCGCCCTTTTTCGCGGAGTGGAGTGTTATGCTTCAAGTTCATGATAAAGAGAGGTACAAAAAGATTACCGAAGAAGTTTTCCGGATCGGCAAGGGGAAACATCTGGAAGTCACTATCCGGGAGCAAGCCGGATTTTTGACGCGCTTTGCCAAAAATGAAATTCACCAAAACGGATTCCGCGATATTTTAAAAATTTCCATCCGTAGAGTCGATGGCGGAAAATCCGCGAGAGTTGACCCCATAAATTCTTCTCGTGCCGCGCTTTCCGGCGCGATGGACCGGCTCAAAACGCTGATCCAGTCTCGCCAGGCAACGGACGGCGAGCCGGCCCTCCTTTCAAAGCAGAGCTATCGTGCTGTGGATGATTTTGATTTTAAAGTAGGCCGTCAAAGCCCGCTCACTACCGCGCAGGCGCTCGCGGGAATCATGGATGAGATCAAATTGCGCGGGGCCGAAGCAAGTGGTTATGATTCCGCAGCCTGCCGCCATGTTTATATCGCCAATTCCAACGGCCTTGTGGCCTGGCACCGGTCCAGCGCTTTCCGTTTTGGATTAACCGTGCGCAAGGGGCAGGGGATTGGTTATGCGAGTCACTTTCACGCCTTTCGGGACCACCTCAACAGGAAAGAAGTGCTGGCCCGCGCTGTTGAACGCGCTTTGCATGCCGCGCGGCCGATTCACCTTAAGCCGGGCCGGTACACCGTTATTTTTGCGCCGCGTGCCATGGCCGAATTTAGCGCGCCCCTTTTTGAGGATATGAATGCGAGAAAGATAGCGGACAGAAACAGTTTTTTCTGGAGGAAACAAGGCAAAAGGATTTTTTCAGAAAAACTCACGATCGAAGACAATGTGTATCACCCGGAACAAACCGGGCTTCCTTTTGACGGTGCGGGTCTGCCGCGGAAAAAAATTCTTTTGGTGGACCGCGGCGTGGTTGAAAATTTTGTGAATGACCGGAAAACGGCGCTTGATTTCCATGTGGCACCGACAGGACATGGCGCCGGGGCGCTTCAGCCCTCCACCATGCCGGTGAACATTGTGGCTGGGCCGGGCGAGGAGAAACTTTCTGCCATTCTCAAGCGGCTGGATCACGCTATTTTGATTTCTCATATTTGGTATCATCAGGTAACCAATCCCAATTCCTTTCTTGCCACGGGCCTTATTAAAGGAAGCGCTCTGGTTTGGCAAAAAGGCGCCTGGCAGGGAGGCGTCCAGCATCTGAGATATTCGGAATCCATGGCTTCTGCCTGGAGCAGGGTCATTGCCATATCTCAAGATAATGAAATGATTAAGGATAAGGAATATGGCGGCTCCCTATGGCCTTTTATCTGCCTCGAAGGATTCCGGATTGTGTGAGAATCTTCGCCTTCTTGAAATTACTTTAGAATTGCTGAAACCTTCCGTAATAACTATTCGAGGAGTACGAAAACCTCGTGTCTCGAGGGAAAAAACCCATGAATCAAGGCGAAGAGCCGGCCTTTAAAAATATCCCGCCCGAAGATTGGAATAATTGGAAATGGCAGCTCAAGAATGCGGTCACGAGCTTGGAAGGGCTTCAACGGTTCGGCCGCTTTTCCGGGGAAGAGCTTAAAAAACTCGAGCAGGTCACGCAAAAATATCCTCTTATCATTCCCCCCTACTATCTTTCGCTGATTGATTTCAACGATCCTCATGATCCGATCCGGACACAGGCCTTTCCTTCTCCGGAGGAAGTGGAAACGCTCCGCATCGGCGAGGAAGACCCCTTGTCCGAAGAGGAAGATATGGCCGTGCCCGGACTGGTTCACCGCTATCCGGACCGTGTGCTCATGCAGATCACGGACCTGTGCCCCATGTTTTGCCGCCATTGCACGCGCAAAAGGGAGTGGGAAGAGGGCAATTGGGCGCGCGGGGACATTGAAATTGACCGCATGATCGATTATCTGGAAAAAACAAAACAGGTGCGGGATGTTTTGATCTCGGGAGGCGATCCCCTGATTCTTTCAACCCGGCGGCTGGGATATGTGCTTAAAAAATTGCGCGCCATCCCCCACATCGAAATCATCCGTTTCGGCACGCGTTTTCCCGTTTGCCTGCCGCAGCGGATCGACGAGGAATTGGTTTCCATGCTGAAACAATACCGGCCTCTCTGGATCAATACCCACTTCAATCACCCGAAAGAAATCACCCGCGAAGCGCGCGAGGCCTGCGACCGAATTTTATGCGCCGGCATCCCGATGAACAATCAAACTGTGCTTCTCCGGGGCGTGAACGACAGCGTTGAAATCATAACCAATCTCTGCCATGGACTGGTGAAAATGGGAGTCCGCCCTTACTACCTTTACCAATGCGATCCGGTGCGCGGCACGGAACATTTGCGGACTTCGGTGTGGAAAGGGATTGAGATTATCGAGGGGCTGCGGGGCCACACCACGGGATTTGCGGTGCCCACTTTTGTGGTGGACGCGCCGGGCGGAGGCGGAAAAATTCCTCTCGGGCCTCAATACTTGATCGCGGGCGGTGAAGATTACGTGGTTCTCAGAAATTATGAAGGGTTCATGGTTCGCTACGAATTTCCCAAAGACGAGGCTTCGAGCCGTTGGAATCAATCGCCTCTGTTTCATACCGAAAGCGCGCGGCTTAAAAGAAGAGAAGAGCGCCATCCTGAGCCATCCGCCTCGGAACCCAAAATCGCCGCGCAGTGAAAATCGGAATTACCTATAACCTCAAACAACAACCTGCAGCGGACTCTCCCCCCGACGCTTTTGAGGAATTCGACACGGAAGAAACCATCGATTCTCTTGCCGCAGCCTTAAAAAGCGGCGGGCATGACACGGTGAAACTCGGCTGGGGCCTTGAGGTCGTGGAAAAAATCCGCGCGAAAAATATTGATTTTATTTTTAATATGGCCGAGGGGCTTCAAGGCCGTAATCGCGAGGCACAGCTTCCCGCACTTTTTGAGCTGATCGGGATTCCTTACACGGGCTCGGATCCTCTGACGCTTTCGCTCACGCTGGATAAATCCCAGGCTAAAATCATGGTGGAACACGCGGGGGTCCGGACACCTGAATTTGCCGTGGCTCCCGATCAAAAAATCCCGCAGAAGCTTCCCCCTTTTCCGCTTTTTATCAAACCCCTTTATGAAGGATCCAGCAAAGGCATCCGGCAGAGCTCCTATGTGACAAGCAAAAAAGGATTGGAGAAACAATTTTTGTGGCTCAGAAATGAATATGGGAATATCCCCCTCCTCATCGAAAGATTTATTCCGGGCAGGGAATTCACCGTGGGAATTTTGGGCAACCGAGAACCTTATGTGCTGGGCATCATGGAAATCCGCTTCCGCGAAAAAGGGACGCAGGATTTTATTTATTCCTATGAAGTTAAAAACGACTGGAGGAGATTGTGTGAGTATATCATCTCTCCTCCCATGGATCCGGCGCTCGAGCAGAAAGTCAGGGCCTCCGCCTTTACGGCTTACCGTGCCCTGGGCTGCCGCGATGTGGCCCGCATGGATTTCCGCATTGATAAGGAAGGGGAGGCGTACTTTCTCGAAGCTAACCCGTTGCCCGGGCTTTCCCCTGTCTACAGCGACCTCGTCATCATGGCCAAGGGCATGGGCTGGACCTATGAAAAGCTGATTCTAACCATCGTCCAACACGCCCAGGAAAGATGTTTCCCTTCCAAAACCTTTTGATATAATAATCGCTCCTTAGAATTATTAATGTTGCTTGCGGCAGCCCCGGCTTTCATTAGAAAGATAATAAGGTAGCCGGGGCAGTCGCAAGTAATCCTATAATAATTATATTGAGACTCGCGGCAGTAGCTCAACTGGATAGAGCATCAGTCTACGGAACTGAGGGTTGCAGGTTCAAGTCCTGCCTGCCGCATGTCTATTATTTTTAAATATGCTATGATGATTAACATGATCGTGTAAAAGGAGACTTCTATGATTTCGATAAAAAATTTAAAGTTGATTACGGCATTTGCAGTGTTCAGCTTTTGCATCACTTTAAGTGTAACGGACGGCTGGGCTAAAAAGAGTTTCAAAAAAGAGGAAGTCCCCGCCCCGGCGGCTTCCGTGCCCGTCCCTATCATGACCGCCCCTCGCGGTGTGACGCTTCCTCCCGGATTTAATCCTGCGCCGCCGGCGAGTGTCGGAAAGCCTGTGATGAATTCCGCCAATACGGCTTTACCTCCGGGCTTTAATCCTCCCGGGTACAAAGGATCGTTCACGCCTTCCGTGGCGCCTGCTTCAAAACCCGAGGAGATGAAGGTGCGGAGGAAGCACAAAGCGCGTACTAAGAAAAAGGCGATTATGGAGAAGGCTAAAGAAGCCGAGGAAGAGGCAATGACAGCGGCAAAAGCCGGCGAGAAAAAAGAAGAAGAGCGGTAAAATATCTCGTGGATGTCTCGATTCACGAGCATTACATGCGCGAGGCCCTGAAGCAGGCCAAGCGTGCATTTGAAAGGGGCGAGGTCCCGGTCGGAGCCGTGATTGTTCATAAGGGCAAAGTCATTGCCAGGGCCTACAATCAGACCGAGCTTTTGCATGACCCCACGGCGCATGCCGAAATGATTGCCATCACCCAGGCGGCCGAACATTTGGCTTCAGAAGGCGGCCCGGAGCACCGGGGATCGCTGGAAAAAGCCTCCATTTATGTGACCATGGAACCCTGCCCCATGTGCGCCGGGGCGCTGGTGCTTTCCAAATGTGAAAATTTGATTTATGGCGTCAAGGACGCGAAAGCTGGTGCGTGCGGAAGTCTTTTTAAAATCGCGAACGATGATCGTCTCAATCACCGGCTGAATATTGTCGGCGGAATTTTAGAAGACGAAGCCAAATCCCTTCTCTCGGAATTCTTCAGAAGCCTGAGAAAAGAACGCAGATAATCCCCATCTAGGAGAGGTGCCGGAGCGGCCGAACGGGCGCGCCTGGAAAGCGCGTAGGCCTCAAAAGGGCCTCCAGGGTTCAAATCCCTGCCTCTCCGCCACATCTCTACTGCCAAGAAAATTCGAGCTGGGTTTTTTTGCCACAGACCGGCTGAAGGTTGAGAGCTGGTCCGAAGAACTTTCCTGATTAAATCCAAGACGCCGGGTCCATAACTCCCAGGACTGATCAAGGGTGTCCCAGTAGGCGCCGCTCCCGCTATGACGTTCTCCAAATGCGCTTTCATTAAGTTTGCCGCGCCGCACTTCGCGGATTCTTGCCTCAATTTTTGAAACCTGAAGAGGAAGGCCTTCTCTCAATTTATGAAAGAAAACTTCACGGACATTGCCCGGAAGGCGGAGCAGGGTCCGGAAAGCAAAACTTGCGCCGCAACGTTTGGCTTCCTTTAAAAGCCGCGGGATATCCGGATCATTCAAGCCGGGAATGATGGGGGCAACTCCGATGCCCACTGGAATGTCGGCCTGGGCCAACAATTCCATGGTTTCAAAACGTTTTTTTATGGTCGGCGCCCCGGGTTCAATGACCCGGGCCATTTTTTCATCAAAAAAAGGAATGCTCATGGCCACGCTCACGCTCGCTTTTTGATTCAAGGCAGCCAGAAGATCAATGTCCCGCCTCACCAGCAGGGATTTAGTGACAATTCCCGCCGGGTTTTTGAAATTGAGACAGACTTCAAGACATCTTCGCGTAAGTTTCCAGGCTGCCTCAAGGGGTTGGTAGCAATCCGTCACGCCTGAAAAAGCGATGAATTCTCCTTTCCAGGAAGGTTTGCCGAGAGCTTTTTGAAGAAGCTCGGGCGCATTTTTTTTAACAAAAATCTTCCGCTCAAAATCCGTCCCTGCGCCGAGCCCGAAATATTCGTGCGTGGGACGGGCGTAGCAATAGGCGCAGGCATGAAAGCATCCGCGGTAAGGATTCACGCTCCAGCGGAATCCGAGGTCCGGGCTGTCATTGCGCGAAAGAATGGATTTGGAGTTATCCTCGTAGACTTCGAGCTCGGCCTCGGGAGGTTCACCGAGCAGCTCCCGGTATTCAGTTTTATAAGGATTGGGAGGATTCCAGATTCTTTGCAAAGCAGGCATGGCTTCGTTTTAAATCAGGGCTTTTCGCGTCAAAACTTCGTAAAGTTTTTTCTTTAAATCTTCGCTTTCATCAAAGGGAATAATCGGGATGTGTTCGAATTGCTGCTTTGCGTCAATGGCCAGGGCGCTGATGCAGTAAACCACGAAAACTGCCGAATTGAGATGTGGCAGGGCTTTGACTTGAGCATACACTGCGGGGGCATTGAAAATTTTCGGGTCTTCCCAAAGCTGGCAAATAATCAGGTCAAAAGAGGAGGATTTCGCCGTTTCCAGCGCAAAGTGGTCTTCGAGTTCCATAGAAACTGAAAAATGGTATTGTTCCAGAAATTCCTTGATTTTTTTTGCGATAAATTCGGTTTTTCCTGCAACAAGTGCTTTTTTCTGTTTTTTTATGCCGTCTAGCACAGGCGGATTTTCAACCGGGGATGGGCTTTTCCTGTCTTTCAGGACCTCTAGAATCGTGTCATGGAGCACCTGCGGGTCAAAAGGTTTGGGAAGAAAAGCAACGGTTTTTGAATTGTCGATAAAATCTTTCATGCTGTGTCGCGCGGATATCACAATAACCGGGATATGGTTCGTGAGGGTGTTTGCTTTCAGTTTTTCCAGCACTTCGTAACCGGTCAGTTTGGGCATAAGAATATCCAAGATGAGAAGATCGGGTTTTTCCAGGAAAACTTTTTGCAAGGCATCCTCGCCGTTGGCGGCCAGAAGGACGCTGTATTCAAAGCATTCCAGACGGCTCTTTAGAAGCGTTCGGATTTCAGGTTCGTCATCAGCGATAAGGATTTTTGCTGGCATAGATTTAATAGATTTGAATATAGTATAACCGTTCCAAAACACCTTGTAAAATAAGTTTAGTTCGGGCATCATAGCGGTCCGGAATTTTGTTCGGAGGGATGGCTGAGTGGCCGAAAGCGGCGGTCTCGAAAACCGTTATCTCCGCAAGGGGATCGAAGGTTCGAATCCTTCTCCCTCCGCCGTCATCTACCTTATGATATAATGCCTTTACAATTGGAGAAATGAATGTCCTACCTTGTTTTTGCAAGAAAGTTCCGGCCGCAGCGCTTTGAAGATATCATCGGCCAGGAGCATGTCAGCGCCACCCTGCAAAATGCCATCAAGGAAAAAAAAATTGCCCAGAGTTTTCTTTTCAGCGGCACGCGCGGCGTGGGCAAAACATCCGCCGCCCGGATACTCGCCAAGGCCCTCAATTGTGAAAAAGGCATTGTGTCCGAGCCGTGCGGCAAATGTCTGTTCTGCCAGGAGATTACGCAGGGAAACAGTCTTGACGTTCTGGAAGTCGACGGCGCCTCCAACCGCGGGATTGATGAGATCCGGAATCTCCGCGAGAATGTGAAATTCAAACCCGCGCAAAGCCGTTTCAAAATTTATATCATCGATGAAGTCCACATGCTCACGCAGGAGGCCTTTAACGCGCTCCTTAAAACCCTGGAAGAGCCGCCCGAGCACGTTAAATTTATTTTTGCCACCACCGAGCTTCACAAAGTGCCGCTAACCATTTTGTCCCGCTGTCAGAAGTTCGCTTTCCGCAAAGTGCCGGTTGCTAAGATTTCACAAAAACTGGAAACCATTGCCAAGGAGGAAAAGCTTTCGATTGACGAAAAATCCATTTTCACCATTTCCAAAGCTGCGGAAGGAAGTTTGCGCGACGCCGAAAGTTTGCTGGACCAGGTGGCCAGTTTCACCAAAGGCAAGATCACTTACGCCAAAGTGCTGGACGCTTTCGGCATTCCTTCGGAAGATGCGTATCTGGGCCTTCTGGATGCGCTTTTGGCCAAGGACGCAAAACGGGCAATCGAAATTTTTGCCCCGATCGCAGCCGAGGGCAAGGACATGGTTCAGTTTGTCCGGGGACTTGCCGAGATTTTCCGCGCTCTTTTGGTGATGAAGGTGGCGGGGCCTGCCGTGCGCGAAATGGCAGGACTGGTCGATTTTGCGGCCGAAACCCTGCGTGAACTCGAAGTGAGAAAAGAAAGATTTTCCAAAGAGGACCTTTTATCCATCGTTTATTTTCTTCAGAATCTTCTCCGCGACGTGAGGCGGAGCGCTCTTCCCGAGCTTCAGGTGGAAACGGCGCTTATCAAGCTGGCCATCCGCGAAGATTTGGTTTCGCTTTCTGAAATTATTCAAAAATTGAATAATGCGCCCGTGCCTCCAAGGGTTAACGTTCCTCCGGTGAAGGAAACTTTGCCGGGACCTGCAAGACCGGTCGTTCAAGAGGTAAAAACCAAAAGTCCCGAGGGGCCTGTGGCCCAGGCCGCCCAAGCCGCGGATGGCGGCGAAGCGGAGCTGAGCCGTCCCTTGACGGAACAATCCGTGGGCCTGAATGAGGTCGAACGTGTCTGGGCCGAGGTGATTGAAAAGGTGAAGGCAAAAAAAATGTCCTGCGGCATGTTTCTTTCCGAGGCTGCGCCCGCGGAGGTGGAGGGCAATTTGATTGTTTTGGGGCTTCCGAACGAGCTTAAATTTCACAAGGAAAGTCTTGAGAAGCCGGACAATAAAAAAATCGTGGAGGAAATTTTTCAATCCGTTTTGGGTGCCAAAGTGAAGGTGAGTTTTGTGATCACGGTACCGGAAAAAACTTCTTTGAATCAGCCAGCCGCGTCTGCCGGCGAAACGGAAAAAATGCCGGACATTGTGGAGTCTGCGATGAAAATTTTTGACGGCAGGATTGTAAACAAAAAATGAGCGCTTACTCGGATTTGATCTCCCGGCTCATCAAGGAGCTTTCAAGACTACCCGGCATCGGCCCCAAGTCTGCGGAAAGGATTGTTTTCCACCTTCTTAAGGAAAAAAGCGATTACGGGCGGACCTTGGGCGAGTTGATTATCCAGGTGAAGCAAAGGAGTTTTTTCTGCAGCCAGTGTCATCATCTGACCGAGTCCGAGATTTGCCACATTTGCCAGGATCCGGGAAGGGATGGCCGCACGATTTGCGTGGTTGAAGAACCCAAGGACGTGATCTCGTTTGAAAAAACCAGGAGCTATCGCGGGCTTTACCACGTGCTGCTCGGCGCGTTATCTCCTCTGGACGGCATCGGCCCTAGCGAGCTCAAAATTCAGGATTTAATCCGCCGCATCCGTGAGACAGAAGTTCAGGAAGTTATTCTCGCCACCAATTCCAACACCGAAGGGGAGACAACAGCGCTTTATCTGGTCCGCGCTTTAAAGCCGCTTGGCGTCAAAGTGACGCGCATTGCGCGCGGGCTTCCGGTCGGCAGCAATATTGAATATGCGGACCAGGCCACACTTGCCCAGGCGCTGGAAGGAAGAACTATCCTCCAAGGGTCTGGGAGTCCTGATTGATCAGGTCCCTGGCCTTGGCGTTATCCGAGGTTGAAAACACGCCCACAATTTTGAAACCGTCCCCGCTGGTTCCATAGCAGTAATTGATATGAACGCGGTTGTTGGCGAGAAGTTTTGCCACGGGCGCAAGCGTTCCCACCTTATTTTCAAATTCCACGATCAGCACATCCCGCTCCTCCATGGAGGGAATAAAATATCCCAGGGCTTTTTTGGCTTTCTCGGGGTCTTTGGTGACGGCCTGGAAATAGGCCTTGCCCTTGAAGCTGTAACAGCACAGGTGGATGACATAAACTCCCTCAAGGGCCATGGCCACGGTCACGCGGCCCAGAATGCCGGTTTCGTCCTCGGTCACAAAGTGAAGCTCTTTGGCGAGCAAGGCTCTGGCCATAATTAATTCCTCCGGTTCACACTTTCATCGAAACGGATTGACGATGATGAAACCAACAAAGAAAAGCCACCCATAAAAGATCCGCGGCCACAAACGCGCAAACATAAGGAAGCCCGCCTCCGCCGAAGCCGTAGCTGTGCAGCCCTGCGGCCAAAACAAAATTAACGCCGTACCAAGCCATTAAAACTCCGAGAAAGGCCACGACCGATCCGGCCGCAAGGCCAAAGGGGCTTAGCCAGCCCACAAAGCGGCAATGCAGGAGCGCGAGATACCCCAGCAGGGCAATCAAAGCCCAAGTCTCTTTGGGGTCCCAGCCCCAGAACCGGCCCCAGGAATAATTGGCCCAGACGCCTCCCAGAATGGTTCCCGACGCCAGAAGAATCACGCCGATTTGAATGGCACGGTATAAAAACTGCGTGAGATTTCTAAGCAAAGTTTCTTTTCCCGGCTTGAAAGCAAAAGTGAAAAGCGCTATGTGTCCGATACCCATGGCCAGGGCAAAAGCGCCATAGCTCAAGGTGATGGTCAAAACATGCACGGTGAGCCAGTAATTGTTTCTGAGCACCGGCACGAGCGTGGTGATGCTCGGATCCAGGGCGGCCGGAAGATTGTCCGCCAGGATAAGGCCAAAGGTGGCCACCGCGGCCGATGCCATCCAGAGATAGCGCGAGCGATAGACCAGAAAAAGGAAAATAGAAAAAAGGACCACGGCCCAGGAAACCCAGACCACGGATTCATACATATTGCTCACCGGCGGCCGGCCCGCGATCCAGCAACGGAGGGCAAAACCGTAAGTGTGAAAAATAAATCCCAAAATCACGCAGGCGTATCCGGGCCAGAGCAGAGAAAAGCTTAATGTCAAAAGGCCGGTTAAATAAAACCACCAGGCCCAGCGGAAAGGCCGGAGCCGGTTGTAATGAATTTCAAGTTTGAGAGCCCGGCTTGAAGGAAGCGATGAAAGAAGGGCCAGCGCTGTTTTTTCAAATCGTGCCGTGTCTTTTTGCCGGTAGGCATCAAACAGGGTAGCGAAAAGATCCGAAAAATTTTTAACCCGGGAATCTTTCGCGATTTCATCCAGCGAAAGCCATCTTTTTTGGGAATCTGCGGGATCGGGCACAACGGTCCAGGTTTTTCCCTGGGAGGAGCTGTAGAAAAGGTTCATTTTCTGATAAAGTTCATTTTGTTTTTTTTCAAAAAAAGTCAGCGTTTCACCGGTCTCTTCGCGGGCCGCGGCTTTTTCAGCTTGCTCCATAAAGGCCAAGTTGGATAAAAGCGACTTGGGGCTGATTCGCCTTGCGCCATTCATCCCCAAGGATTCGCGGAGTTCTCGATGGGAAACGGGGATGATGGGCTGAATTTCCCAGTGATCCGGGTAGGCCAGCCAATCCATTAAAAGTGACACGGAGTCTTTGCCGGCTATTTTTTCTTTTGAAGTGACGAAAACGACGACCTCGCGCGCAAAACTGTTCATGGGCTTGAGCCGGCCGCCGCTTTGAACCGCCATCTCTTCAACTAGCCGGAGATTAAATTTTCCGGGCGCGACGCTAAACCCGGAAGTGAGCGCGAGCAGCGCAAGCAATAGTATGCAAAAGAGAGATTGGGATTTTTTAAGATTCGGCATAAAAAGTACGCGGGTTTGAAAATTTTTTCATGTAAAACATCGTGAGAATCCCCAAAATCATGACCACGCTTCCGGCGTATTTGACCGGAACGCCGGGGTCCCGTCCGACCGCAAAAACGGAAATATCCGCTTCGCCCGGGCTAAGCTGGTATCCGGACTGATAAATTTTAAATCCGCGGTGCTCGAGCGGCTTATTCATGCTGATGATGGTGCTGCGGGTGAGGCCCTGCGAGGGATCCTCGAGCACTACGCTGCTTTTGAAACTGGCCGGACGTTCTGTGCCCGGATAATAGTCGATCATGAAATCTTTAAGTTCGATATCGAAATCAAGAGACAAACTTCTCAGGCCGCAGGTTGCATGAAATGGCTGGCCGTCCAGGAAAAAAATTTGGTGATCACCGCGCGTAAACCAGGCCGAATGCGAGTCCTTTCCTTTTTGAAATTCAATGCGGGCCGCGGGATTGGACGCTTTGCCCTGTGCCGGCATAGGCCGGGGATCAAAACCCGTTTCATATTGGGCTTCTTCATAATAATCCGTGACCGCAAATTTCAAATTCATCCAGCCCGTGGAATATTCTTTGCCGGGCTCCAGCGCGATTTGGGGTCCCGGGATTCCCTGCGTTTTTATTTGATAAAAAAGTTTCCCTTCCTTACCCTGCAAAAGGCAGAGTTCGTTTAAGGAAACGGTCTCTTCCGGAAAATCGTACCGGATTTTAATTCCAGTGCGGCTGGGTTTCAGGCCGTGAATGGTCGGGAAGTCAGGGAATCTCGCAAACACCGTGTGAAATTCCTCAAGCCCATCGCCCCGGAGCACAAGCTCGCAGGCGGGATTCACCGGCGCATCCGATTGATTGATGAGCTGACTTTTTTCCACCACCGCATGCGGCAGAAAACGTTTCACTTCCAGGGTGTAAGAAGTGTCTGGAACCGGCCAGGGCTTCGCAAGCGCGGCATTCACGGGCAGAGGGACTTCTTTTCCATTATATTGCAGGATCAGGGCGCCTTTAAAATCCTGCGTTTTTTCCTCCACAAAGGGCTGGGCTGAAAAACGGATCACGGCCGGGCCCATATCCACGGAATCGTGACCCTGGATGCCCAGAAGAAGCCAGCCGCCCGTTTTCATATTTTGGTTAAAGAGAACAACATGTGCCGCCGGTTTACCTCCGCGTTTGGGAAGCACTCTTTCGACCGGCTCCGCGTGAGGATAGTAGGCCGTGAGATACGCGCGTAGCCCGGCTATCCCGGGAAGAGAAATGGGCCTTTTGCCTTCCCACTGGAAAGGCGTAGGTTTAACGGGAACAATCACCCCCTGGTCCGTGCCTGGCAGCACAATTTGAAGCAGGGGTTCTTCCAGCGTGATCTTGCCGCCTTTCTCGCCTTCGGCCAAAGCCAGCTCTCCTTCAATGGCAAAGCGATGCGTCATCCAGGACCCCAGGAGAATCAGTAGAATGCCGGCGTGTGTGAGAAGAAAGCCAATGTGCTTGCGCTGCCAGGGAAGCCGATCCAGGGCAGCGGCCGCGACATTGATCCCCAGGACGCCAAGTAGGAGATTGAACCAGGCGCTGTGATACACCACTTGCTGGGCTGCTTTGGCGCCGTGGACAGACTCGAGGATGGTCCCGGCCGCAAGCGTGACCGCGAGCGCGATCAGAAGGAAAACGGCAAGTTTGAGAGAAGCGAAAAAATCAAAGGTAAGCCGAGCTAATTTTTTGACCACTGCTTGAAAGTCTGGGAATGATTTAAAACCGTCCTCCGCCGTAAGGCTTGCGGCCTTCCACGCGCGGTTCCTTGGGCCTGGCCTCCGAAACCGTGATGTTGCGGCCGAGAAATTCCGTGCCGTTTAATTCCAGGGCTTTTTGCGCTTCCTCGCCGCTTGACATTTCCACAAAGGCAAACCCTTTGGAGCGGCCGGTGAACTTGTCGGTGATAACGCTGACCGACTGTACGTTGCCGTATTTGGCAAAAAGGGTGTTGAGGTCTTCTTCTTTTACGTTGTAACTCAGGTTTCCGACATAAAGTTTTGGCTGCATGGTTCTTATCCTTTCAAAGTTTACCGAGAGTACCGAAAGTGAAATTAGCATACCCCCTACCTAAATGAATATCAAGCAGAAACAAAGCCCTCAAAGCGAGGCCAGGATTTCTTCGAAGTGGCCATCCACTTTCACTTTTTCAAAAACCTTCTCGATTCTGCCGTCTTCACCAATGATAAAGGTGGTCCGCTCGATGCCCATGTACTTTTTTCCGTACATGGATTTTTCTTTCCAAACCTGGTAACTTTTAATCGTTTTTTTATCCGGATCAGCCAGGAGCGTGAAGTTGAGATCGTATTTTTTCTTGAATTTTTGATGGGATTCCACCGGGTCCGCGCTGATGCCGAGGACCACAGCTCCCCGCCCTGCAAGCCGGCCCAGGCCATCGCGGAAAGAGCAGGCCTCTTTGGTGCATCCGGGCGTGTCGTCCTTGGGATAAAAATAAAGCACGATTTTCTTTTTCTTGAAATCAGCCAGAGACACGGCTTTGCCGTCATCCGTGAAAAGTTTGAAATCTGGAGCCGGCTGGCCGGGTTTGAGAGCTGAGGAAGATGATTGGGATACGGTTTTGGATGCTGCCATGGTTTTTCTCCCTGTAAATTTTAGATTGTGATGGCGACAAAGGTCATGTCGTCATGCTGCTCTGCGCCTTTGGTGAATTCCTCCAGCGCGTGAAAAAGGCGGGCCGCGTATTCCTGAGAGTTGCCAGCCGCCGCCGCAAACGCCTGTTTCATCCGGTGCAACTCAAATTCCTGGCCCGCCGCGTTTCTTGCCTCCGTGATTCCGTCCGTGTATAGAAAAAGCGTGTCGCCGGCCTTGACTTTGCAAACATTCAAAGCATATTCCGCATTTTCAAAAAGTCCGAGAGGCATGCCGCTCGCTCCGGCAACCGGCGCAGTGATTCCGGATCCGGCATCACGCTGCATAATGGGGTGATGTCCGGCTGAAGCATACTGAACAGATTTTTCTTTTGCGTTTACTACCAGATAAAGCAGGGTGGTGAAAATGCCGAAGCGGCTGTCGCGGACCAGGCGGTTGTTGAGCTCCTTGAGAAGCTCGGCCGGATTGGGAAACAGAGGCGCCAGAAACCGCGAATCGGAAATAGCGCGGACCATGTAAAGGGAAGCAGGCACGCCCTTTCCCGAAACATCGCCAATCATGATACCGATCCGGGATTCGTCCAGCCGGATGATGTCGTAAAAATCGCCGCTCACTTCGCGCGCAGGGATATTGCGGCCGGCAATATCGACACCTACGGAAAGGGCCTTTAAATCAGGGAGAAAACTTTGCTGGATTTCCCGCGCGATTTTTAGTTCCCGAGCCGCAATTTCCTGATTGACCAGGGCCTGGTGGAGCCGCGCATTTTCTACGGAAATAGCGGCCTGATCCGCAAAGGTTTGAAAAAGCGCAAGATCCTCATTTGAAAACACGGTGCGGCCGACCGGATTGAGCGCTTCCAGAATTCCGATGATTTTATCTTTCGCATGCATGGGAACGCAGATAATGGCTTTAGACTGAAACCCCGTGGCATTGTCAAACCTTCCGGCAAACCGTTGATCGGTCTGCGGGTCATTGACCATGAGCGGCTCGCCGCTTTGGGCCACCCAGCCCGCAATGCCTTCACCCAGTTTGACCCGGAATTTTTCCTTAAGTTCGCTACTTTTTTCACCCAGGGCCACGCGAAACACCAGCTCTTTCGCTTCCTCGTCAAGGAGCATGAGCGAAGCCGCCTCGGCACGCATCACCTCGCCGGCCGTGGTCATGATAACTCCCAGCAATTCGTCAATGTCAAGAGTGGAGTTGATCTTGCTGTTCAGGGCAAGAACCCTTTTAAGGTTTTCGACCGTGTCCATGGTGCGTATTTTACCAAAGTTTTGAGTTCGCGCAGAATTTTTTAATTGACAAATATTGCCGGGTGCGAATACTTTTGATTTATGAAGCGCCGGCTGATGCGTTGGATTCCCCTGGTTCTTTTAGCCGGCGCCATTTCCCTTCGCTTTGCCCAGTTGCCTGCGCTGGAAGAAGCCCAACTCAAAGTTTTTGATGGGTTCCAGCGCCTCGCACCCCGTCCTTATGAAAACGTGCCGGTCAGGATTGTGGACCTTGACGATGAGTCGCTGGCCAAAATGGGGCAGTGGCCCTGGCCACGGACTCTTGTGGCCAGGATGATTGACCGCCTTACAGATCTCGGCGTTTCGGTGATTGCTTTTGACATTGTTTTCGCGGAGCCGGACCGGACCTCGCCCGCCAATATTCTCGCCATCTGGCCTTCGACGCCGGAAATTGAGGCGCTGCGAGCCGATATTAAAAATCTGCCGGATCATGACCGCCTGCTGGCTGAGAGCATGGCCAAAACACGCGTGATTGCCGGTTTTGCGCTGACTGGCGACAAAAATAACACGGATCCGGTTATAAAAGCGGGCTTTGCCTATGCCGGCGATTCCCCGGACCGGTATCTTGTTCCTTTTGAAGGAGCGGTGGCGAATTTGCCTGATCTTGAGAAAGCCGCAGCGGGAAACGGAAGTTTCACGATTCTTGCGGAACAGGACGGTATTATCCGCCGCGTTCCGCTTCTTTTTTCCTTAAGAGGCACACTCCGGCCTTCGCTTGCGGCCGAGGCTCTGCGGGTGGCGCAGGGTGCGGCCACGCATCTTGTCAAGTCCTCGGGCGCGAGCGGTGAAATGGGTTTCGGGGCTCACACCGGCATTGTGGGACTCAAAATAGGTTCCTTTTTTGCGCCCACGGATGCCGAGGGCCGTCTTTGGCTTTATGACACCGGCCCGGTCAAAGAGCGCTGGATTCCGGCCTGGCGCTTGTTCTCGGAGGAACTCAAACCGGGCGCTCTTGATGGCATGATCGTTTATATCGGGACCAGCGCCGCCGGGCTCAAGGATTTGCGGGCCACCCCGCTTAATCCCGTTGCGGCCGGCGTGGAGGTGCATGCCCAGCTCACGGAGCAGGTCTTGCTTCAAAAATTTCTCATCCGTCCGGATTGGGCGCCCGGCGCAGAAATTTTGTTTCTACTCATTTTGGGCCTGTTCCTGGTTTTTTTTCTCCCGCGCGCGGGCGCGGCCTGGTGCGCACTTCTTGGGGGTGCCGCATTGACCGCCGTGTTTGGCTTGTCCTGGCAGGCATTCCGCCATTTTCACTGGCTTCTTGATCCGGTATTTCCGTCCGTGGCGGCATTGGTTATTTATTTGGTTTCCTCGCTCATTCATTTTCTTGAAACGGAAGCTTCTCGCCGCGAAATCCACAATGCCTTCAGCCGGTATCTTTCTCCCGCGCTGGTAGATCAGGTGGCGCGCAATCCTTCGCTTCTAAAATTAGGCGGAGAACGCAAAAACATGACCATCCTTTTTGCGGATATCCGTCATTTCACCACCATCGCGGAACAATTTGATGCCGAGGGCTTGACCCGCCTTATCAACCGGTTTTTGACACCCATGACCGAGTTGATTTTAAAAACCGGAGGCACGATTGACAAATACATGGGCGACTGCGTCATGGCGTTTTGGAACGCCCCGCTGGATGATGAGGCGCATGCCGCGCACGCCGGACAGGCTGCGTTGAATATGCGCGAGTACCTGGTGGGATGGAATCAACAGTTGAAAGAGGAGGCGGAAGAGGAAAGAAAGCCGGTTTTTTCCATCCATATCGGCATTGGAATCAATACCGGCGATTGCTGCGTGGGGAATATGGGCTCGGATCAGCGGTTTGATTACTCGGTTATCGGCGATGAGGTGAATCTGGCGTCACGGCTTGAGGGGCAGTGCAAAACTTACGGCGTGGATATTATGGTCGGCGAACACACCCACGAACAGTTGCAAGATTACGCCACACTGGAGCTTGATCTGATTCGGGTGATGGGGAAAACAAAGCCGTCGCGGATTTTTACGCTTCTCGGAGACCCTTTGCTTAAAAAGGACGACACTTTTCTTTCCCTGAAAGCCAGCCATCAGGCCATGATCGCGGCTTACCGGTCCCGGCAATGGGACCAGGCCGCTTCCTTGATTGAGGAGTGCCTCCGTCTGGATACGCCGCGCACGCGCCTCAAGGGGCTTTATCAATTATTCCGGGAAAGGATTGACGATTACCGCGTCCATCCCCCGGCCCCGGATTGGGACGGCGTGTTTATTGCAGAGTCAAAATGAATAGAAAAAGGGGAATGTTTCTCCAGGGCTCATGACAATCCGTTCTCGCGGGAGGCGGTTCCGCCCCCTGTGACAGTATTAGTGCTTTGCGTTACAGTGATCGAGTGCGCTGCAGTGGCAGCAATCGTTCCGCCGCTATTCTGCAAATCAATGGTTACATTAGCGGAAGCCTGGTTTCTGGTCGTGCCCCCGGTATCGGCAATGGACGTGTAAGAAAAGGAAGCATTTCCTGATCCGGTAGCAAAGGACTGAGAGGCAAGAGCAAAAGTGACGCTGTCATTGCTATCAATGGTGCTTGCGTTTCCGGTAATTTGTGAATGGCCTCCGCCCACGGTTTGCGCTGCAAAATCAATATCAAAGTTAATCGTATAATTGCCGACCGAAGTGGCGCCATTTAAAAGCGATACACTGCTCTGCGAGTAGTGAAATTGTCCGGACGAGATGGTCCGTAGCTGAGCAAGCGTCGCAGTCCCATCCGCCACGGCGGTAGTCGAGGAGGCAGCTTTCGCGGACAAGGCCTGGGTTGAAGATTCAGTTGCGACGTCATCCAGGAATTGTTCAAGCACGTCCTCATCGGCCGTAGAGTTTGCATTTTCATTGCCCAGGGCTATATCCTGGCCCGCTTCCTCCGCGAGCGCACCTTCTTCAAATCCGAAAACATTCCCGGCTGTCTGCGAATGATCTTCCGATTCCGGCTCTTGATTGGGATTCTGGTTTCCGGTTCCGTTGTCTTGCAGAGATGTATCTTCTTGGACCGGTTCCTCAGCCGGCGGTTGAAGCGCTTCGGTCAATTCGGAAAGTTGCTCTTCAGAAATTTTTTTGGCATCTGTTGGAGCGGAATTTTCATTTTCAATGGTAGTTCCGAAGCCCGCTTCTGAAATCTCCTCGCTTCCTTTTTCATTACGGACATCAATACTGCCGGGGCGCTCTCCAATATTATTGTCATCGCCGGGACCGAGCAACACAATGCGGGCGGAATCCCCCCGGAGGTCTCCGGTCACCATGGTTCCGCGGATACCGATGGTTCCCACCGGAAGCTTCACGGTCATTTTGCTGGGATTTTTTTTAGCCACCTGGCCGGTGATGAAACGGAATACGCCTTTGGCAATGCTGGCCCGGACCTCTCCTTGACGGGTGTCCGTGTTAAAGACAAACTTGTCCACCACCATGCTGCTTTGCGCGCCCAGGGTGAAGGAGGTTTCATCGCGAAGCAGAATCTGGAGATGCCCCTTGTCGCCGGTCTCGATTTTTTCGCCCATGAAAACAGGCGTGCCGCTTTTCAGGGTGCGGGACGGCTGTCCCGGAAGAGTGGCCGTGACATCGCCTCGCACGGCACAGGCCACGCCCACGGCCGAGCCCAGATCAGAAGATGGATTGATCGTCGCAATTCCCACTGGTGTTTGCCCTGGCGCGGAGCCTCCAACAAGCACGGGAGCTGTGGCGGCTCCGGCAGGCCGGGCCAATCCTAGCAGAATGCTGATAATAAGGACCCCTGATTTTATTTTATTCATGGTTAGAACTCCCACCGTTTGCCAAGCATGAACGAAAATTTGGAATTGCTGTAAGTGTAGTTGGTCAAGGTTGACAACTCCCGGAAATGTTCAAAAGTAAAGGTCAGGACAAAATCCTTAAGGCAACGGGGCAGAATCCCTGTGCCCGAGACCAGGCGTACCGGCTCATCAATGAAAAACGAAAGCGGCGCACCGTAAACAGTGCGGGTGCGGATCGCCTTATCCCGGCGGTGGACCGCGGCCAGAGTAAAATCCGGCGCTTTGTAATTATCCCGGTTCATTTCCAAGGTATTCACCAGAAATTGGCCTTTTCCCAAAAGCCAGGTATGTCCCAATGTCACCGCGTGTCCTGCATAGGCTCTGTAGGTTTTTTTGGCGTCCTTGTCCGTGAACGTGTAGGCTGCGGAAAGGGCCATGGAGGGGATGAATTGATAGCGCACACCCACGGTGCCGTCCAGTTGATTGCCCTGGCGTTCATGCGCCACCGTGTTTTCGGAAATATCGCTGAAGTTCTGCCGCTCCAGATGGCCCACGGCAAAAAGCTTGAATTTTTTAAACAGCAGTCGGTCCAGGGCAATCCCGCCGCCCCGGGTCCTTAAAAAGGTTTCCCGCGACAAAAGGGTGTGATTGAAATAAAACGTGGGCGTCACATTGACAAAGCGGCTTTTAAACGCGGGGCCTATCTCCCCCTGATAGGAGGAGATGTCCAGGCTGTCGACCACGGTTTGTTCCGCAAGGTAATAATTGAAAGAGGCCAGCAATTGATGGCCGGCCTGAAAACCCAGATCTTGGGCAAGGTCAATGCCGGTTAGATTAAGGAAGCTTGTGTCCCGTGTTTTGACGTCCGAAGGCGCGAGGTTCACGAGCGTGCCGCCAGCCAGGGCTTTTTTGGAAGAGGGCGCGGCGTTCCGGTTGGTATCTATCCCAAACCCCACGCTCTCGCGCAATGTAAGATGCGTTTTTCTGCGACGGCGCTTGATCTGATGGAGGTAACCCTCGATTTCCGCTTTGAGCTGCGGCGAGATATTTTCCTTGAGAACGGTTTTGAATTCGCGTTCCGTTTCCGTGGAATCGTCGAGGCGAAAAAGGATCACGGCGTAAAGCGCCCGGATCTGCGTGAGCTTGGGATTGACGAGAAGGATACGCTCCAGCGTAGAGGCAGCGCCCATGAAATTGCCGTCTTCAATCTGGGATTTGGCGTAGCGGAAATTGAGATCCACATTGTTGGGATCCTTCAGAATATTGTCGAAGGTTGCCTTTGCCTTACTTTTGAGTTTGCGTCGCTCCATGGATTCACGTCCCGCCTCTTCGGCTTGCCTAGCCAGCCGGGTTTCCCGCACGGGCACTTCACTTTCATTTTTCTGTTCCGCGTAAGCCGGCAGGGCAAGGAAAAAGGCCAGGAAGAACGAAAGAATTTTTTTGTAAGATGATTTCCGAATCACCTTAAAGTCCAAAGCCGGAAAATCAGCCCCACCATGGCTGCGTAGTTGAAGCTTATAAAAAAATCCGTCTTATCATTGATGCGTTTTAAAAAAGGCCGGATCAGCCCAATCAGGGGAGAGAAAACCAGTGCCCAGGGATTGGGGGCAAAAATAAAAAGCCAGGTGATTACGCTTCTTTCCAGAAGCCCATGCACGATTTCCCAAGAGGTGATAAAGTGATCCTTCCTGGAATCCGGAACAAAGTTTATCCGGAAGGCGTGCAGAAGGAAACTTCCGGCAAAGGTGGCGGCGACAAAAACGATGGCATAAAGGGTCCAGCGGTTTTCTGTATAAAGTTCGTTCAGAACCGGTGAGGCGGCAAAACCCAGGATGCGGCCGCTTCCGGGGAAGAGAAAGATGGACGAAAGGAATAGAAAGTGAATGGCCTGATCGACCACAAAGATAAGAAAGAAATGTTTTTTATGTTTTTCCACCAGATGATATTTGGCAATATCCTGGAAGCAGTGGATGGCGGAGATTGAGAGGACAAATTTCCAGATCATAGGATCCCTCAGATACGGCCAGAGAAAAAGGAGAGAAACTGCCACGTGGCACAGGCCATGAAGGAAATGGCCGACGAGGCTCTTAAGCTTAAGCTGGAAGAGTTCTTCAACCTGAAGAATGAAGTCCGCGATCAGATGCGCCAGGCAAAGTTTGAGGAATATGGGCATAAGGCCTCGAGAGGCACCTAAAATACCTCGATTTGCGCCGGTTGTAAAGCGGAGAAGACTGCGAGCCGGTTGGGCGAGCAGCTTCTCCGCACCGAAGCGCCTGCTTCGGTGGAAGCCCTCATTACTCTCAGCGGGATAATGAGGCTTATTTGCTTATACGGCAAGCGACGGGTAAGCTTTATCCAATAGGTGTGCGATGTCCAGCAATAACGGAAACGGAAAGCAGGGAGAAGTCCTTGCGTTTGATTACCGGTTCACCCTTGCCGACGGGAAAGTGAAGGAATTCCATGTCGAATTGGACAAGGAAACTTTGTGCCTGCGGCTTCCTAAAAAGGAAATCTATCCGGACTGGACGCGTCTTTCTCATCAGCAGTGTGCGAACTGCCCCCTCAAGGAAAAGGATTCCCCCCATTGCCCCATAGCCAAAAACCTGGTCGACGTTATCGAATTTTTTAAAGATGCTATTTCCCACGAAAGGGCCAGAGTGGAGATCACTTCCGAATCAAGAACCTGTTCTAAAGAAACCTCGCTTCAGGACGGCATCAGTTCCCTGGTCGGAATCGTGATGGTCACCAGCGGATGCCCCATCATGGACAAACTCAAGCCCATGGTCAAAGCTCATCTTCCTTTTGCCGGCGGCGAGGAGACCATGTATCGCGCTATCTCTATGTACCTTTTAGCCCAGTACTTCACTTACAAGCGGGGAGCTGCGCCAGATTGGGATTTGAACAATCTGGCGAAAATTTATGAAGCAGTACGCGTGGTGAATAAAAGTTTCTGCCGCCGCTTGGCAAGCACCTGCGTCCAGGATGCGAGTCTGAATGCCGTGATTCATTTGGATTGTTTTGCGGATAGGACGGCCTTCTCCCTTGAGGAAAAGCAGCTTGGCACTTTTGAGCGGCTTTTTGACGCTTATTTCAAGTCTGGAGAATGATGCCCTCTTCCAGCCAGGCGTATTTCCCGCCCAGAATATCTCTTGAGATCCGGTAGCCAAGCTGGTCATCGTTTTTGAAAAGCCCGTGGAATTGGCGGTTAATCCGGCGCTCGGCCTCCCGCGAGAGCAGATTGGCCAGCTCAAGCGGTCCGCGGTCGGAGGAGTTTTTCCCGTAAAGAAGGGCGGCTCTTGCCGAGCTGGCCGCGATGCCGAAAAGGTCGCAACCGATATTCACCAGTCTGAAAAGTACCCTCTGCCTTTTTTCCAGACCTTCCCGGTACCACATCATGACATGGAAAAGATTCCGCGCCAGCTTGCGCGCCGTCCGCTCCACAAAATCCACATGGCCTTGAAGCTCCCGGGGCATATTTGCAGAGGAAGGCGCTCTTTTCCAAACCATCCATTGTCCGGGATACCAGAAGGCATAATACCGGGCCGCGGCAAGGAATATTTTGAACTTGTTCCCTGCGCTGGTTTTGGGATTGAGCAGAGGGAAAATAAATTTCAGGTGCTGGTCCATGGCCTCGCGGGAAATGAAAAGCCGCATGATCTCGCTTGTTCCTTCAATAATAAGGTTGATTCTCAAATCCCGCATGGCCCTTTCCACCGGGATACCTTTTTCCCCCCGGGCGCGAAGCGAAGAAGAGGTTTCATAGCCGCGGCCGCCGCGGATTTGCACCGTGTCATCAATGATGCGCCAAATGGCCTCGGTGCAAAAAAGTTTTGACATAGCGGCCTCGAGGCGGATATCTGTTTTCTTTAAATCCGCGAGCCGGGAGCTTAGCCAGGTCACGCTTTCCATGGCAAAGGTGGTGGCCGCCATGGAGGCAATTTTGTAGGCAATGGCGTCATGGTGCCCGATCGGCGCGCCCCATTGCTCGCGTTCCTTGGACCAGACGCGGGACACATTGAGGCACCATTTGGCTGCGCCGCAGGTGGCAGCGGGAATGGTCAGACGGCCGGTGTTGAGCGTCACAAGAGCCAGCTTCAAGCCCTGACCGATTCCCCACAGAATATTTTCCTTGGGCACTTTGACATCTTTAAAGCGCAGGAGACCGTTTTGAATGCCGTGCAACCCCATAAAGCTGCAGCGGTGCACGACTTCAAACCCCGGCATGGTTTTTTCAACGATAAAAGCCGTAATTTTTTTCTTTTCGCGGCCGTTCTCCGTCACCGGCGTTTGCGCCATGACGATAAGAATATCCGCCACCGGGCCGTTCGTGCACCAGAGTTTTTCGCCGTTCAAAAGGTAATAATCCCCGTTTTCAACCGGCGTTGCGGAAGTTTTCATTTTGGCCGGATCCGAACCCACGTCCGGTTCCGTGAGCGCGAAGGCCGAAACCGCGCCTTTGGCAAAACGCGGTAAATATTTTGATTTTTGTTCCTCCGTCCCAAAAAGCATGAGAGGCTGGGGCACGCCAATGCTTTGATGGGCCGAGAGCCAGACGGCCGTGGAGCCGCAATAGCTTGAGACGAGCTGAAGCGCGCGATTATAATTCACCTGCGAAAGTTCAAGCCCGCCGTAAGTTTTCGGGATTTTCATCGCAAAACAGCCGAGCTTTGCCAGTCCTTCAAGCACCTGCTTGGGAATTTCTCCCGTGCGGTCGACTTCATCGGGATTCAGATTTTCGCACAGGAATTTTTCAAGCTGGGTGAGGAAGTCATCGCCGATTTTTTTGTCCTCGGGACTTTGCTCAGGGTAGGGGAAGATCAAGTCCCAATCGCATTTCCCGGCAAAAAGCTGGGCCAGGAAACTTGGCTGATGCCATTCTTTTTCGCGTGCCTCCTCGGCAACTTCCAGCGCCTGCTTTTTGCTCTCGTCAATGCCTTTGACAAATTCCATGAAAAGTTACCTCCGTTTAATGATACCTGTTTCAAGCCGGTGATGAGGCAATCAGAATGGCCTGCACGTACATAAGAAGAATCCACACGGGAGTTCCGCCTTCCTGGGTTACCGATCTTTCGCTCGCTACTTTGGCAATACCGATAGCTGCCCAGATAAATCCGGAGAAGCGGCGGAAAAATATGTGAAACAGAGGCTCCTGCGCGCCCGTGTAATTTAATTGACTGGCCAGCGTAATCAGGATGAGGCACAGCCAGACAGCGCCGCTTGGCCAGCGCGGAATTTTCCGGATATTCACCAGAAAGGCCTGCAGCGAACAGACGCTCATGACCGCGCCCATGGTGAAAAGAATGAGTTTGGAAGAACCGGTAAGCGTCCCGCGCGCGGATGAGCCCAGCGCAAGCACGCCAAAAACCAGGCCCAGCATGGGCCAGAGGAAAAGGGATTTGGGAATTAGAGAAGTGGACTTAGCTTCAACGAGTGCGAATGTGGCCATGGCTGCAAGCAGCAGTCCGGCAAATAAATGCATGATCGAACCTATGGAAATCATAATTTACCCCTCTATTAAGGTTCGGCAAGAAAGTCTGCTTCTTGAAGAAAACAGGTTTTCCCAGCTTTATTTCTGCTGACGGGCCTGAGTACGGCGCTCGTTCTCGGAGAGGTAGCGTTTTCTAAGGCGGATATTTTTAGGCGTGACTTCCACCAACTCATCGTCTTCGATAAATTCCAGCGCAAATTCAAGCGTCATTTGCCGCGGTGGAATCAGCTGAATCGCCTCATCCGAGCCCGAGGAACGCATGTTGGACAATTTTTTTTCGCGCGTGGCATTAACCGTGAGATCATGTCCTTTGTTGTTCACACCCACAATCATCCCTTCGTAGAGGTCATCGCCCGGCCGCACAAAAATTTCTCCGCGCTCCTGAAGCCCCCACAAGGCATAAGCGACGGCCACGCTCGTGGTCTGTGAGATGAGAACGCCCGAAGGCCTGCCGGGCAATTCGCCTTTGAATTTTTGGTACTCAAAAAAATTATGATACATAATGCCCATACCGCGCGTCATGTTGAGGAATTCGCTCCGGAATCCGATCAGGGCACGCGAGGCGATGATAAATTCCATGCGGATGGTTCCCACCGCGCTCGTCTGCATGTTTTTCATTTCCGCCTTCCGGCTTCCAATTTCCTGAATCACGGATCCCTGATAAAGCGGCTCGACCTCAATGATAAGCTCTTCGACCGGTTCAAGGATTTCGTCGTCGATTTCTTTCAAGATCACTTTAGGCCGCGAGACTTCCAGTTCATAGCCCTCGCGCCGCATGGTCTCAATCAGGATGGAAAGATGAAGTTCTCCGCGGCCCGAGACTTTAAACCTTTCCCCGTTGTCTACTTCTTCGACTTTAATTCCCACATTGATCATGGCTTCGTGCTCGAGACGCTCCCGGATATGGCGGGAAGTGAGAAACCGGCCGCCGTCCCGGCCCGAGAGAGGGCCGGTATTGTGGGAGAAATTCATGGAAATGGTCGGCTCGTCGATTTTAAGGGTGGGAAGCGCTTTGGGATCTTCCACGGAGGCCAGGGTTTCCCCCACTTTCACGTTTTCAACGCCGGCAATACAAAGGATGTCACCCGCCTCCGCAGATTCGGCTTCGACCCGTTTAAGCCCCTGATATTTCAGGATCCGCGTGACCTTGCCCCGCTCAATCCCGCCGTCTCTTTGCACCAGGGCCACAGGGTCTCCCATCTTGACGCGTCCGCAGAAAATACGGCCGATGGCAATTCTTCCGACATAGGAGTCATAATCCAGCATGGTGATGAGCATTTGAAAAGGAAGATCCTGGTCTGCGACCGGAGGAAGGACCCGGTGAAGAATGGTGTCCAGCAGGGGTTTTAAATCCTTGCTTTCCGCGTCCAGGTCAAGGGCTGCCCGCCCTTCCTTGCCTGAGGCGTACACGATAGGGAAATCAAGTTGTTCGTCCGTGGCCGCAAGCTCGCAGAAAAGATCAAAGGTCATGTTCACCACCTCTTCGGGCCGCGCGCCGGGCCGGTCCACCTTGTTCACCACCAGGATGGGTTTAAGATGAAGCTCCAGGGACTTTTTGAGTACGAATTTGGTCTGGGGCATGGGGCCTTCAAAGGCATCCACGAGCAGGAGCACGCCGTCCACCATTTTGAGAATGCGTTCCACTTCGCTTCCGAAATCCGCGTGGCCAGGCGTGTCCACGATATTGATTTGGACATCTTTATATTTGAGCGAGGCATTTTTGGAAAAAATCGTGATGCCGCGCTCTTTTTCAAGGTCATTCGAGTCCATGACCGTGACCTCGCCCTCCTTGAAATCGTAAGCGCCCGTTTGCTTAAGCAGGGCATCCACCAGCGTGGTTTTGCCGTGGTCCACGTGGGCGATAATGGCGACATTCCGGATGTCTTTTCTGCGTTTCTGGTTGAGCATAGGGGGCGTATTGTACCAGATTCAATGCCAAATAAAAGGTTTCTGAGGTCTCTTAATAAATAAATGCTTGCTATTGAGAGCGGTTTCGCCTATGCTTCCTCCTTACTTATGCCATTCAGCCACTTTCATTTACACCCAGAAATCTTAAAGGGAATACGGGATATGGGGTTTACCCGGCCGACGCCTGTTCAGGCCGAAGCCATTCCCGCCATTTTGGAAGGTAAAGACCTCATTGCTTCGGCTCAAACCGGAACCGGCAAAACAGCGGCTTTTCTTTTGCCTATTTTTAACCGGCTTATGCAGGAAGGACGTGGCAAGACCAGGGTACTGGTCCTTGTTCCCACGCGGGAGCTTGCTGCGCAGGTTGAGGAGGATGTGCGGGAATTGGGCGTGCACACAGGGCTTAGGTCTGCGGCCGTGTACGGAGGCGTGGGCATGAATCCTCAGGAGCAGGCGCTCCGTTCCGGCGTGGATATCATTGCCGCAACTCCGGGCCGTCTGCTTGATCATATGAACCGCGGCTATGCCTCCTTCCAGCATCTTAAAGTGCTGGTGCTGGATGAAGCGGACCGCATGCTGGATATGGGATTTCTTCCGGATATCCGCCGCATTTTGGAAAAACTTCCCCAAAAACGCCAGACGCTTCTATTTTCCGCCACCATGCCCAATGAAATTTTGTCCCTGGCTCATGGCATCCTTCATCATCCCGTGCGGATTGAAGTGGGCCGCATCAAACCCGCGGTCGGCATCACGCAGGCTATTTATCCGGTGCCAAGGCATCTCAAGTCCAAACTTTTAGTCCATATTTTCCGCGAAATCCAGATGACTTCGGCGCTGGTTTTCACGCGCACCAAAATCGGCGCGGACAAACTCATCAACCATCTCAAACATCATAATATCCGCGCCGACGTCATGCACGGCGATCGCAGTCAGAGAGAGCGCCAGCAGGCGCTTGAAAATTTCAAAAAGGGAAGATGCCAGATTTTGGTGGCGACCGAAATTGCGTCGCGCGGGATTGATATTGAAGGCATTTCCCACGTGGTCAATTATGACGTGCCGGAATCTTCGGAGGCCTATATTCACAGAATAGGCAGAACAGCGCGCGCGGAAATGACCGGAGACGCTTTCACGCTGGCGGCGGCCGAAGACGAAGAGTTTATCCGTATCATTGAAAAATCTATCGGCAAGCAGCTTCCGAGAATCACCTTTCCCAATTTTGATTATGGAGAGCTTCCGCCGCATCAAATAGGGCATGCCCCGCGGCCGGAGGATCTTTATCATCCGACCGCTCCTCCTGCCCGTTCTGTCTCGAGCGGGCGTAAAGTTGTTTTTTCCTCGCACCGCCACCGCCGTCGGCGCTAATTTCTAAGCCGCGGCCAGCCGGGCAAGAATTTTTTTTATTCCCTCCTGAAAAATCGAAGCCGCAGGCAGCAGACTTATAATAAGGTAGGCCTCTTCCTCAAAATTAAAAAAAAAGCCGGGGTGAACGTAAACCTTGTCTTTTTGAAGCAATTCAAGCGCCCATTCTTCCTCGTTTTGCATGCGCGGAATTTTTATAATTGCATACCATCCGCCCTCTTGGCGGAGAAGTTCACAGGCTGGCGCCCTTTTGATCTGAGCGGTGAGAAATTTTTTGTTTTCAAGCAGCCGGGCCATGATTTCACGCCGGATTTTTCCCCCAAACGCCAGCCATTCGGGCAGTGCGTTTTGAACCGGCGTGTTCACGGACAGGTAGGTGTCTGCGATCACTTCCAGACGTTCGATCGCATTTTGCATGAGTTGAGCTGGGCCATTGATGATCATCCAGCCGACTTTCATTTGGGGAAGGCCCAGGGATTTGGAGATGCCGCCTAGCGTGAAGGTAAGGCAGTCGCTATTTGCCGCCAGCGTGCCTGCTCTTTCAGGGGCGTTCTCAAAATCATAATCTAAAAAAACCTCATCCGAGATAAGCGCCGCATTTGCACCGGCGGCCCATTGGTTCAGCCCGCGAAGTTCGCTCTGCTTGAGAAAAGATCCGGTGGGATTGTTGGGATGCACGACAATCAGGGCCTTGGGTTTTGGGCAAGCAAGACGATTTATATTTTCAAGAACTAGATGCCAGCCACGGTCGTAGAGAAGCGGATAAAAAGCGAGTTGGACGTCGTTCAAGTCCGCTAAGAAATCAAAGAGCGGGTAACCGGGCGCCGGAGCAAGGAGGGTTTCTCCGGCATTGGCAAGAAGGCGGAAAAGAAAGGCGTAGGCCTCCGAGGTGCCGGCGGTTAGAAAGATTTGTTCCGGTGAAATAATCGTGTCTTTTTCCTTATAATATCGGACAATTGCCTCTCGAGCTTTTCCCAGGCCTTGGGGCGAGGGGTGATATTGCCGGTTTTCCGGATTTGCAAGCGCCGTGAAGGGAAATTGGTTGTAGCATTCAAAGCCGCAGAGCGTGGGATTGGATTCTGTGAGATCCAGAAAGTCCTTGCCCTGTTTTTTGAGGGATTCAAGCGCCAAAGCCAGCCGGTTGGGTTTGATTTTCCAGTTGGTCCGATCCGAGAACATGGTCGGGTTTGAGTATATCATTGAAAAGCCGGGATGCAAGATGCAGGAAAAGGAGAGGGGATGAAACCTAAACTGTGGGTAAAAATATTGCTTGCCGTAATTTTTATCGGATTGCCCCTGATGGTGGTCAAATTGCTCTGGGCATGGACGGTGCCTGATTTGTTTCCCGGAGCGGTTCAGCAGGGACTGGTGGCGCGCTCAATTTCGTGGTTTACGGCTTTTAAGCTTTCGATTTTTGTGAGCTTTGTGGCTGCCGTCACCGGCATTTCAAGCGCAAAAAAGGGAGCAGGCGCTTAAGGCCCGGTGATAGATATCATAGTCCTCGCGGCTGAAGCAGACAAAAACCACTTTGTCGATTTTCTCTGACTTATCGAGAAATTTCGAAACAGTTTCCACCGAGATTTGAGCCGCGCGCTCGATGGGAAACCGGTACGCGCCCGTACTGATCGACGGAAACGCAACGGACCGGAGATCATAAATTTCAGCGAGCTTGAGGGAGGTTTTGTAACAGTCCGCCAGAATCCTGTCTTCATCCTTTTTCCCGCCGTTCCACACGGGCCCCACGGTGTGAATCACAAACTGAGCCGGTAGCCGGTAGCCCTTGGTGATCCGGGCCTCTCCGGGCTGGCAGCCGCCGATGACGCGGCATTCTTCAAGCAGTTCGGACCCTGCCGCCCGGTGAATCGCACCGTCCACCCCGCCTCCGCCAAGAAGCGTGGTGTTGGCCGCATTGACAATGGCGTCCGTTTTCTGCCGGGTGATGTCCCCCTGGATCAGTACAATCTTAGCCATGCGCCGCTGTACTCAGAAATTTCTGGCTTTCAATAAACGCTGCAAGATTTTTAGACCAGGTTTTGAAAATGGCGTCAAGGTGCTGGAATTTCATGAAAAGTCCCAGGGTTGCGGAGGTTAAACCTGCTGCGTTTGTCCTTTTTTCTGCCACTTGCGCCACCATTTTTCCGGTCGGAGCGTCCATCATTTTGACTTCAAAAGCCGCGCTGCCGGGTGAAAAAGGAATAAGCGTTAGATTGAGCAGCCGCAGGGGTTTGCGGGCATAGACCAGGGCCGGCTCCACGATCAGCATTTGCCGGTCCGGGACTGCATCCTGATCTGCGATTTTGTACTTTTGGGACAGCTCTTTTTTCAGGAATGATTCAAGGGAAGTAACCAGCCGTTCTTTTTCTCCAGGCTTGAGCGCGTATTCGGATTCCTTGTCAAAGTAGTCGAGAACCACGGGCATGAGCTTGATTTTTTTGTATTTTTCAAAATTGGCCAAAGGTTCCACAAATTCTTGCTTGAAATAAGGGCCAGGCTCAAGGAGGGCATAGCTCGCAAAATATCCGGTGGGCTCATACTGGGATGCGCAGCTCGTGAGCGGCAGTAAGCATGAAAAAAACAGTGCCGGAAAAATGAATGAACGCCTTTGTTTCATAAACTTCTTCTTAAAAGGGCGGTCATTCCAGGGTGATATCGTCGAGATAGATTGTGCCGGTGGAGGAAGAATTGCCGGGGTCTGCAAAAAAGAGGATGTTGTCGATGTCCGACAAATTGACGGAATTGACATGCGAGTAATCAAAAACAAAACGAGTCCAGCCGTTCGTATTAGTCGCATGTGCGGTGCCAAGCTCCGCCTGATGCAGCATCCGGTCGCGAAGCTTTACGAGAATATCGGCCTTGCCGTATACCCAAAAGACAAGACGCGAGTGCTGGGTAAAATCCCGCAGGGGATTGGAAACCGAAAGGGACCCTCCGAAAAGGGACCAAGCAAGACCGGCTTTCGTGTATTCAACTTTCATGGCGCCTAACCCGCTATGGCTCGGATCTTTGGACTGCGCGCGTCGATAAACCTGCGTGCCGTCAATGTCCCACCATCCGAGCGAAGTATCGGGCGTCCAAAAATTTCCGTCCTCAAAATTTTCAATCACAACCGGTTTCCGGTTCCCCAGTTTGATGGAATCGAAATAAACCGTGCCCTGCGAAGCGCCGTTGCCGGGATCCACGAAAAAGAGAATATTATCGATGGCGGCTTTGTTCACTGTCAGTTTCGAAAAGTCGTAAATTAAATTATTCCAGCCGTTGGGATTGGTCGCCTTGAGAACCGTCACATCCTGCTCCGCCTGATTCTTATCCCGGAGTTTTACCAGAAGATCGCAAGCGCCGTACACCTTGAGTGAAAGAAGTTCATGCCGGCTGAAGTCGCACTTGGGATTCAACGCTGAAAAATTGGCGCCCATCAACGAAAAAGCGTCCCCGTTTTTGGTGTATTCAACGCGCATGGCGATGCGCCCCTCGTAAAACGAGGTGAAGCTATTGGAACGCCGGTAAACATTGGTTCCGGCGCTGTCCCACCAGCCAACCGTCGTGTCCGGCGTCAAAAAATTACCGTCTTCAAAATCTTCCAGCATCACGTCAGGAGCCACATTGAAATAACCGGAGAAATGGGCGCGGGAAAGCGCTCTCACCACATGCTCGTTCTGCATGAAATTACGCCAGATTAGCTGGTTTTTTCTATTTTCCAGCATGAGGAGCATAATTCCCTGGTCAATCCCGATATACCAGGTGTCAACCCAGTTCCGGTTCAAATTGAAAGAATCCACAAAACCGTATGTCTTCCAGATCCGGTCGCCTTGATCTTTGTAAATCTGCTTGAGCGCAGGAAGCGAGATATCCTCCGCGATCGCGATGGAGGCGCCGATTCCCGTCGGAGCAATCGTTCCGTCTGAAATATTAAAATAGGCGGGTTTCGCCCCGTACGCCTTATAGCCGTTCGGACCGTCGCAGGCCGTCAGTCCCCAATAATATTGGCTATAGCCCAAGCCCGGGTTGTTGATGGCATAACGCTGATTGGCGCGGACTCCCTCAATGGAGTTTTGCCACCAATTCACGCCCAATTCATCGGTCGTGTTTCGGAAATCAAAAAAGGCTTGAGGGAATTGATAAGTGAAAATCTCACCGCCGGGCGTGAAAATAAAGTCGGAACCGCCATAACTGCCCTTGGGCCGGGCAAAGCCGTAAAAAGAATCCGAGGAAACTCCGTAAGTCGGCGAACCAATGCCGAGAAGATAAAGAAGGATGACCTCGGAATAGGAATTGTAATATCCCTGAAACCCGTTGGCCGGCGTCCATGCCTGCCGCATAAGATTGAGACCGGCATCGTACATCCAATTCCATTCCACTCTCTGGTAAATGGCATCCGCCAAAGTCTTCACGTCGCCGCCAAAATATTCGCCGGCCTGAAGCGCCCCGGCGATGAAAACAGCGGTGTCCAGCGAAGAAACCTCAAGAAAAGGTTGACTCGAGGCTGTACCGTCCGGTTTGAGAAAATGGTAAAAGAAACCGTGAACATTCGGCGTTACGTTCTGAAAGGTTTGCAACGCAATCTTGGCGCGGTCATAGGCCGCGGTTTTTGTAATCCAGCCCCGTTCCACACCCACCGTCAAGGCGGAAAGATAAAAAGCGCTTGAGGCGATACTCGCCACCGTGGAGGCAGTGCCGTTGGTCGAAAAACGGTCCAGAGTAAGCCCGTTGGAATAAGTCGTAGCCATTAAATAGTCGAATGTGCGCTTGGACAGCATATCCAGAAATTGTTCATTGGATAGAACACTGACCTGAATCACGTTGCTCCACTCACTTGACTTGCCCCCATTTTCCGGAAGTTTATTCCATGAACGGACCCGGTAATAATAAGTGCCGGGCGTTTTCGCCGGGATGATTTCTTCATTGACTTTCGGCCAGTATTGAGGCGAATTGGGCGTTGAAAAATCAGACTTGGTGTCTTCAACCAGCTGGTAAATATAATTACCGGGATCATTCGTCCATTGAATTCTAAAGCCATTATCCAGAGGCGAGCGCGGCAGGTTAAGAAGCGTTGGCGTCATTGGGGTCGTAACCGTGACTGTGACATCATTGCTTTGCCCCGTGGCTTGAATTTGCCCATTGGAAGCCCTCATGCCGAATAAAACCCGGTAAGTCCAATTTCCAGGCGTTGTGCGCGTCAGCGTGACGGGGGTTGTCGCTGTGCCGTTGATCAGCAGCTTGATGGCTCCACTCGGATCCCACTCAAAAAGATAGCGGCCGTACCCGTCCGACGGGGGAGTCCAGCTCAACGTGAAGGTTGTACTCGTTGCCGAATTGTTTTGAATATTCGAAACGCTGAGCTTGATATTGGTCCATGCCCAAGCCAAATGATGGTGGGCAAACCCAAGAAAGAGGACAAGGAAGGCGAGGCAGAACCTTTTTGATTTCATAGAGGAGAATATTATAGGTAAGCTCAATAATCTCCGCAATAGAAATAACATATTTAGTGCTATACTCGGGCGCCATGAGAACCTTATGGCTTGAGCGTTATTTTAAATTCCCCGAGCGCCAAACCACTCTTTCCACTGAAATCCTGGCCGGAACCACCACCTTTCTTGCCATGGCCTATATCATGTTCGTCAACCCCAGCATTCTGGCGTCCGCGGGCATGGACCGGACCGCTCTTATCACTGTAACCTGTGTGGTGACAGCCCTTGCCACGCTGGCCACAGGCCTGCTTGCCAATGCACCCATTGCCCCATGGCGCCGGGCATGGGGCTCAATGCTTTTTTTGCCTACACGCTTGTGTTGGGCCAGAAGGTGAGCTGGCAGACGGCTCTCGGCATTCGCAAGAAAATTGTAGAAGCCATTCCGCGCTCTTTGATCTCAGCCATGTCCGTAGGAATAGGCCTGTTTATCACGCTCATCGGCCTGGTGAATCTCGGTGTGGTGGTCAGAAACGGCCACGCTGATTTCGGCCGAGCGAGTTACGGCAACCGTCGCAATCGGACTTGCCGGGTTTTTGGCCATGATCTTTTTTGAAATAAAAAAAATCAAGGGATCGTTAATTTGGGGAATTGTGATTTCAACCATGCTGGCCGTAGCGTGCGGCAAAGTGAAATTGTCGGCCTCGCTTATCTCCACGCAATTTAATTTTTCGGAGTTGTTTCTAAAACTGGATATCCGGGGAGCCCTTCATTGGAGTTGCGTGAGCGCTATTTTTACGCTTATGTTCATGGACATGTTTGACAGTATCGGAACGCTGGTCGCCTGCGCGAACCGGGCAAAACTTGTGGACGAAAAAGGACAAATCCGGGATTTGGACCGGCTTTTGGCCTTGAATGCCGGCGCAACCATGCTGGGCGCCCTTTTCGGAACCTCCACCATCACGGCCTATGTGGAATCTGCGGCCGGCATTGAGCAAGGCGGAAGGGGGATTGGCCTCGGTGGTCACGGCCGTTTATTTTCTGTTCGGGATTTTTTTAATTCCATTGATTGCCATGGTGCCGCCTTATGCCACGGCGCCGGCTCTTATCATGGTAGGATTTTTCATGATCCGGGAAGTAGCGCATATTGATTTTTCAAACATGGAAGAAGGCTTTCCGGCCTTTGTCATCATGGTCATGATAGCCTTAAGTTACAGCATCAGCACGGGCCTGGCTTAGTGAAGCCCGCCATGTGGATTATTTTCGGGCTTTCGGTCCTGCATTTTTTGGTGAGATAAGATTCTTACGCTTTTTTACGTCTCGGCGCAATGTAATGAGGCGGAAGAAAGCAAGAATCCAGGGGAAAAAGCCGGTAAGGCGGGATCGCAAAGGATCTCGTAAACGGTTTTTTCTTATGCGAATTTCTGCTCACGGTACTTCTCCTTTCAAACCAAATAAAAAACCCATTTCCGGCCAAGGCAAACCAGAAATGGGTTCCAGCAAATAAGAACGTTAAAAACGTTGCTTGTTACCGGCGACCCGGCAGCCCTGGTTTTCCCCCAGGGCCCGTGGTTTTGCCCGTCCCTCAGCTACCGCTTAATTTTTATCGAAGCTGAGAGCAGTCCTAAGACCGCCAACAGCGGGATTAGGAGCCCCATCCTTGCGAATGGTTTGCCTTTTTCGGTGTTCGCTTAAAAATTACCCGATGAATGAAAGAAATGCAAATTTTTTGTGGCCGAAAGGCCGGAAAAAATTAAGAGGGTCTGTCCAGCAAATATCCTTGCCCGTATTGAACGCCCAGATCCTGGAGCATGCGGAGGTCTTCGTGAGTCTCGATGCCTTCGGCCACCACTTCGGCGTCCAGCACTTTCGTGACCTTGAGAAGACGCTTTAGCGATTGGGCGCGGAAGCGGTCCTGGGCGATTTCTTTTACGAAGCGTTTGTCGATTTTGACAATATCAGGTTCGAGAATGATCAGGCTTTCAAGGCAGCTTCTTCCAAAGCCCACGTCGTCAATGGCGATCAGGATGCCGGCCTGCTTGAAGCTGGCAATCGGCCCGGAAAGGTAGGAAGGGTCGCCGATGATTTGTTGTTCGCTCACTTCAATGCAGAAACTCCCACGGTTGAATGTCTGGGGAAAATCCTCCAGCAGGTGCTGGACCGGAATATCGATGATGGTGGAGGGGAAAAGATTGACATGACAGCGCGCGTTTAAAGCTAACGCGGCATTTGCAGAAAGGCAGTTTTTAAGGCATTGGTGATCAACCAGAGTCAGGATATTGGCTTCAATGCAGGCGCGAAAAAAATCGTCCGGCATTTCAAACCCGTCCACGGAAGCGCGGCTTAAAAATTCATAACCAATTTTGTCCCGGTTGTGCAAATCGAAAATGGCCTGTTTGACCGCGTAGAATCGCTCCCGGTCGCGGAGGGCAGTGTGAACGGCTGAAAAGGAGTAGCTTTGCTCCCGCTCCCAGGGCGCAAACGAAACGCGGTTTTTTCCGTCTTCTTTGCTTTGATAAAGGACTGGGTGGCTTTTGGAAAGCAATTCATCCACGGACGGGTCGCCGGGCGCAAGGCTCACCAAGCCAAGACTGGCTGTAAGGTGAATGGTTTCTTTGGACGAAACCGAAACCGGCATGCCTGAAATGGACAGGCGGATTTTTTCCGCCACCTGCACACCTTCGGCCGGCCGGGTTTGCGGCAGCAATACCACAAATTTATCCCCGCTGATGCGGGCGATATAGTCGGTGGCGCGCAGGGAGGAGCGGAGTTTTCGCGCCACTTCCTTGAGCACCACGTCGCCCACGGAATGGCCGAGGACGTCATTAATGCGGCGGAAGTCATCCAGGTCAATCAAAAGCGCCAGAAGCTCCAGCTCATCCCTCCGGCTCCACTGAATTTCACGGGAAAGCACCTGCTGCAGTCCCCGGCGGTTGAGAAGCTCAGTGAGCGGATCAATCAGGGACAGCCGCTCTAGGGATTCGTTGGCGGTTTTGAGCTCACCCGAAATAGAATCAAGCTTGCGGTTGACGCGGTTCCGCTCCACGGCATACAGGACGGCCTGGGCCAAAAGCGTGTGTGTGATTTGAGATTTGACCAGACAGTCCTGCGCACCGTGTCTCACGGCTTCGATGGAAAGCGGTTCATCAGGAACATCAGATAGCAAAATAATGGGAGTTGCGGGGGCTTCTCTCCGGAGCGTATCCAAGACCTCCAAGTCATGGGTTCCCGATAGCTCGAGATCCAGCAAGACCAGATCCATGGAGCCCTCCCGAAGCAGGACAAGGGCATGCTCCAGGGTTGAGGCCTGGGTTAGCAAAAAACGTTTGGAATCCGCAGCGTTGAAAATTAAACAGGCTGCTGCGGCTGATGGGGCGGGCACTGCATCTTCAACCAACAGGACGGTCAGAGGCTTATCCATGGGAGTCCAGAAAACTTTATTATACTACTTCCGGCCCGATTTTATTAGATAAAGATTTTTTCAAGCAAGGGATCTTCGGTGGAGCCATCTTCAGGGTAAGTGGCCACCTGGCAGGAAATAGGGACCTCCTCTTTTTTAATCTTTTCCTTGCCCAGGTAGTCATGGAAGGAATGTTCGAGTTTTTCTGCGAGATGGAAGGCCTCGGTTTTGGCACTATTAGGCAGGATTAGGAACACGGAGTTTACGTCCCGGATCAGGGTGTCGGCCTGGCCGCGCAGCCCCTTTTTGATCAATTTTTCAAGATTCGTGAGCAGGGCGCGTATTTTTTCATGGCCCAGCCGGCTCACGACATTCTCTTCGGGATTCATGTGGATGGCAAGGATGGAAAATGAAGCGCCCTGCCTTGCGGCTTCCTGGAGATTTTTAATCACATAATCTTTTAAAAGATCCCGGGCTTTGAATTTGGGCAGGATAAAGGCAAACGTGGTTCCTTCATGGAGTTTGCTGTCAACGCCAATGCGGCCTTTGTGTAATTCCACAATGCCTTTGGCAATGGAGAGCCCAAGCCCCGTGCCTTTTTCGCCTACGCCGGCCTCCCGGTGAAACTGCTCAAATTTGCCGAATACCCGGGGCAATGCCTCAGGCGCCATGCCGATGCCGGTGTCCGTGACGGCACATCGGACGTAGTCGCCCTGGTCCTCGGCGGAAATTTCAAGGAAGCCCTTGTCCGTGAATTTGAGCGCATTGCCCACCAGATTGGTAAAAACCTGGATGATTTTGTCCCGGTCAGCATACATTTCAATGGACGGAGCGGAGAAGCGGGTTTTGAGCGTGAGGCCGCGGTCTTTGACCCGCTGGGCGAAAAGGGCCTGGATGCCTTTGACCACGTCCACCATGTCGATCCGGTCCAATTTGATTTCAAGGCGGCCGGCTTCGATGCGGGAGATGTCGAGAAGATTGTCGATGATGCGGCGCAGCCGGTCAATGTCTTCCAGAGAAAGCGAGAGAAAGGTGCGCTGCTCTTTGGTGACACTGCCCAGCATTTCATCAAGCACGAGGGACACGCCTTCGCGGATCACGGTCAGGGGCGTTCTCAATTCATGGGACACAGTAGAAATAAATTCGGTTTTCATGCGGTCCACGTCTTTTTCCTTGGTGATGTCGCGGAAAATTTCAATAGCGCCGATGATGGCGTTTTCGAGCACAATGGGCGAAACCGTGATGGAAACAGGAAAATAGCTCCTGTCCTTTCGCGTGTAATAGGCCGTGGTGCTGACCTTCCGGCCTGTGGCCAGCGCGAGCGATGTAGGATTTTTGTCTGAAGACAAGACACCTCCTTTCTCGTCCAAGCAAGGGGTCATGTCGGTGACGGTGCGGCCGTAGGCCTCCTCCGCATTCCAGCCCAGCATCAGTTCGGCCTGGTGATTCATGATCATGATCTGGCCGCTCTGGTCCGTGGCAATCATGCCGTCTCCGATGCTGGCCAGCAGGGCCTCATAGCGGACTTTTTCCTGTTCAATTTTTCCCTTGGCAATTTCAAGATCGGAGAGAATTTTCTGAACTTCCTCCACTTTTTGTGCCAATTCCCGCGTTTTGTCCCGCACTTTGCCCTCAAGGCCGGAGTAGGATTCCTTGAGTTTGGCCGTCATTTCATTGAACGCAACGGCCAGCTGGCCGATTTCATCACGGGCATCGATTCCGATCCGGTAATGGAGATCTCCTTTTCCGATGATCTGGGCGCCCCGTTGCAGCGCCTGGATGGGCATTAAAATGGAATTGGAGACAATCAGTCCTAAAATCGCGGCCAGGATAATGGCAAAAATGCCGATCATCGTCAGAAATTTCAGGGATTCCTGGACAAGTTCGTGGGTTTGATCGACGATTTGATTGACTTTGGTGGAGGTGACTTCCAGGGTCTCACCGTATTTTTTGCCGCGCGTTTGCACATAAGCCTCAAGCCCTTTTTTGTACTCTTCCTTGAATTGCCAGTAATCCGGACTTTCCAGGATGCGGACCGCTTCCCGGGCCACGCCGGAGTCCACGGATTTGATAGCCTCATTTTCCATCGCCACAAAGCCCATCTCGGCTTTGTGCAGGTTAGAGAAAATTTCCTTGTCCCAGTCACCGCCACGGTTGATAGCTTCTTTGATGTTGCTTTCAAGCTGGGGTTGCATGATCTGGTAGCGGTATTTCCATTTCCGGTCCTCGGTAAAGGCATAATTCCTGGCCGCGTCCGTCAAAATCTGGTCCAAGTACCTTATTTTCTGCGCTACCCCGTCCAGGTGGGAGGTGATTTCGATTTCCTGAAGTCCTTTGGGGATATCCCTGGTGAGAGGGGTAAGCACTTTGTTCAGCTCCATATAGGCCATGATGCTCACCAAGGCCACGAGACAGGCCACAATGAGGAATCCGGACATGAGCCGGACGCCGATAGGAATATTCTTAAACATATATAACAAATCGGCCGAACGGAGATTTCTTTGACGGAAAAGAAAGGGATATAAGGGCGGTGTTTCTCAGGCGTTGAGAGCGGGCGCTCGATACATAATCACATTTGCTTTTTCAAGAGTGATCAAACCTTCTTTAACCATCTCATCAAGACGGGGCAGGAATTGATTGATTTTTTCCTCGCTGTCCACCATTTCAATGATAATGGGCAAATCCTCCGAGAGCCTTAAAATTTTTGTCGTGTGCATATGGCTTTTACAGCCGAACCCCATAAAACCTTTGATGGCCGTTGCTCCGGCCATGCCTTCTTTTTTAGCGAGATGGATGATCGCTTCGTAAAGAGGCCGGCCCTGCCATCGGTCCTGCTCACCAATAAAAATTCTTAAAAGTTTTCCGTCCGCAGGTAACTTCATGAATGTCCCTCCTCTCAAATCAAATGATTTCGGCCAAGAAAACGCCCAGCCTGAAAACGAGAAATCCGACAACCACGCTCAGCGAAAGATTTAAAAAAGCGCGCAGCATCTCGCCGTCTTTAATGAGATTCGCCGTTTCAAGCATGAAGGTCGAAAAGGTGGTGAAGGCACCGCAGAAACCTGTCATTAAAAGCAGCCGGGCATGGGGGCCAAGCAAAAATTTTTCCTCAGCCAGGGCGGCCAGGAAACCGATCAAGAAGCATCCCACAAGATTAACCACCAGGGTTCCGTAAGGAAAGGCTGTCCCGCAAATTTGATAAACCAATCCTGCCAGCGTGTAGCGGGCTAAGGTTCCCGCAATGCCGCCGGTAATGAGTCCTAGCCATTTCATCATCGGTTTAACCCCTTGTTTTCAATTTCTATCAAGCGCGCTGATATTTTTTAAAGCCTAGGAAGATTTTGAGGCAAGGCTTGTTGCCCCGGCCGGGAAAACCTTGCGAAAACTTTCTTCGATTTCCGGATACTTATGCCGCAAAAGATTCATCAGCGAAGTGTCTTTCTGGCGGAGCGTTTCAAAGGCATGGAGTGCTTTTTCATGATTGCCCAAGCGGAGATAGGCGTCGGCGATAAACGCATAATCTTCGATAAAACCGGGCATCAACTCCAGACCCTTTTCAAGATCAGGAAGGGCGTCTTCATAGCGGCTTTTTTCCCACAAATTCAATCCGCGGAGAATATAGCGATAGGCATTGACTGCTCCGTCCACTTTCCACTCTTCGCTCTGAAGGTTTTCCCTCGCAGCCTCAAGCGCTTTCCAGTCCCACTTTTCTTTAGCGGCAACCAGGTCATTTTCCGCCATGACCCGGAGAATCTGGTCCGTGATGACCTGTTGGCTAGAGACCGAGGGATGAACGTTGTCATAGATGAGGTCACTTCCGATGATGCCATGGGGCGAAAGCGACTCAAAATTTTTTTCAATATCCGCCAGCAGAATCCCAAAATCCTGAGCATCCCGGCGGATATTTTCATTTAATCCGGATTTGGCACGATGGGGGTAGCCGTCGCAGTCGCGGGCAAGAATAAAGGCCTTCCTGGCGTTTTCATAGTCTTTTTTCTTAAGCAAAACTTGTCCCAGACGGTATTGGAGTTCGGCATAATCAGGATCAATATCCGCTGCTTTCCGGTACTTTTCTAACGCCGCATCAGGGTTTCCTTCTTTTTCAAATTTTTTCCCATCATTAAAAAATTTTTCCCATTCAGCCAGATCACCCGGTAGGAGGCCGTCTTTATGCAATGAGAATCCCGGCGGGATATCCTGCAGATTTGAAGGCGCTGTTGTCAAAAGCATTCCAATGCCATGCTTTTTCGCAAAACGAATCATTTCGCGGGTATTTTTTCCATAACTTTCAAGAATGCGGTTATATTCCCGAAAGCCGATGGGGCTATTTTTATAAACCTTGAGGCCAATGGCTTCTTCCCGGTACTGTTTTTCCGCATAGCCGCTATGGCCGTAAACCATAAGTTTGCGAAGGCGGTCCAGCCGAAGAGACAAGTAGCGGTAGAACGCACTGCGGTAGCGAAGAATCAAATCCATCCGGTAGGGCCATTTCTCGGCCAAGAGACGGTTATCCGCAGGGGCTTCGTTGTGGCCGGAATAGATGATGTAGAGATCCGGCTCGTATTTCAACACGCCCCTGACCCCTTCGAGAATGTGATGGCTGGCTTTGCCTGGCCAGGCGGCATTGATGACTTTGACTTTTTTGTCCGGCAAAAGATGGGGGAAACTTTTGCGAAGCCAGGCGGCAATGGAATACCGGTCAGCCACGGGAAACCCATAGGCTGATGACCCGCCAAAAATAAAAATCCGGTATTCATTGGGCTGTTTGCAGGGAACTGGATACCCCAATTCCAGCTGGGTCTGGGAATCAAAGTAAGTGTCAATGTTTCGCCGGCCGAACTGGCGGAACCCAAGCTCAAGGGCACCGAAAACAAGCGCGGGGCTCAAAATCATAATAAAACAACTGCCCAGAAATTTTTTAAACATAAGGATGCTATTTTGAGGGAAGGACGGATTTTTTTCAATAAAAAAGACGAAGCCGAATGGTTGCTTCAGCGTTACCTCATCCGTTTCAAGGACGCCCCAGGACGCACATCTCCTTTTTATCCAGGAATAAGACACGCAGATGAAGGGCCTGCGCCATAAACTCAAAGGTTTTTAATGGGTAGAAGGAGACATGCGTTGGATCGTTCAGGTACCACCACCTGGAAAACAGCCCCGGGTCGTCCGGGGGAAACTGGGTCATGAGCGCAATAATGCCGTTTGCTGAAATGCGCTGGGCAAGCTCGCGCATGATTTCCATGGGCTTATGGAGATGTTCAAAAACTTCTGTTGAGGTGATTAAATCATACTTTTTCGTTTGATAGGCGGTGTCCGGGGCGAAAAAAAGATCATAGGTATCTACTTCGAATCCACGTTTTCTCAAGAGGGCTGCTAGGACAGGTCCTGGCCCGCACCCGAAATCAAGGGAAGTGCGGGCATCCCGACAGTAGGGATCGATGCAGGCGGCAATAAACCTTTCAAACATCGCCACATATCCCGCATTCTCACAAGTATTCTCATGCTGCAGGTATCGCGCGCGTTGCTCTTCTGCAGAAAGAAAATGCCCCTCATCAAGGACAATCCATTCACAGAGCGGACACCGGTAATACTGCCTCCCACTTCCCGCAAGCGCGAATGCCCGCAGGGGCGTTTCACAAATAGAACAGTGGTTTTGGCCCATTTAGGGAGATTTTGAGGATTCGAGACAAAGCCATACGCTCTTTTTTAGATTTTAGGTTCTTGGAACGGAATATCCGTAACATTGGGATGATGGTCGGAAATAGGTGTGGTCAAAAAAGTGTTCATTTCCTCCAGAGTTTCGCCAAAATGCGGAGCAAATCGGTAAGGCCCGTTTTTATTAAACGGTTCTTTAAGAAACGACTTCACAAAAATCCAGTCAAGCCGGTACTTGCCGAAAATCGCGGCCAAAGGCCTTTTCACGCTGAAGGTCGTTTTAAAACCTTTAAGATCCCGTTCATTGGAATTGGCAAGCGCGCCCTTATGTCCGTTGGTGGAACGCTCGGGGTCTCCCCTGAAATCAAACGCCCCGCCGTCATTAAAACGATAATTTTGGATCATTTGAAACAAAGGATGCAAAGGGTTGGGCGCGATCACGGCAATATCGGACGCAAGCGGATCTTGAATATTTTTTGTGAAATTGTAAACAAAGCGGGTTGTATTAATCAAAAGCGCCTGCGGCAGAAAATAGCTTACAGCCACTGACAGCCACGCCGTGGGATTTTGCGCGGTACGGATCGCAATACGCTTGGCCGAAGTTGCGCTGAGATCCTCGGGCGCCGCATTGAAGTCTCCGGCAATAATCACCGGATGCCGGATGCTTTTCACATACGAAAAAACTTCCGCCATCTGAAGTTCGCGGGCCTTGGGAAGGCATTTAATTTCAAAATGAATATTGATAATCGTCAGGGTATTTTCGGGGATACCGGGAACTTCGAGATCCACGCGGAAATAGATTCTTCCCCCGGCTTTGATTTCCCGGGTAATTTGATTTCTAAAAACCCATTCTGCCCCCGCCCGCCGCACCTCTTCAAAAAAACCAAATTTCTCTCTCTCTGACGCCCCCCAATCATAGGCCTGATTTTTCAGCTGCCAGGCCTGCACTTTTTTGATGGGGTAGCGGCTCAGGACCGCACAGCCAAAGGCCCCCTTGTATTTTTGGGGATCCACCGCGTAATGATCGGTTGCGGCTTGGTCGACTGTTCCATTTTCGTAATTGATTTTTTCCAAGCCCAAAAGTACGGGATCGATCTCGAGCTGTTCTGGAGCAAAAGCATAATTCATTTGAAGGGCTTTGGCCAGTTCACCGGCGGCATTGATGTACCCCGAGCGTTTAACGCCGATGTCCATTTCCTGAAGTAAAATCACATCCGCATTGCCCAGCCTTTCGCGCTGGCGCAAGATAGTTTCCCGCCGCTCGCTTCCCGGCGGAGCTTTTAAATCATCGATTAATTTTTCAAATGCATCTTTTGAAGAGAAGGCTTTGATTGCATCCGCCATGCGGTAGGATTTTTCAATGTTCCAGCTTACGAGACGCAGGTAAGGCCCCAGCTTCGGATCCTTGGGATGGTACGGTTTTACTCCGCGATAATAGGCCTCATTGCTGATGATCGGTGTGCGCCAAAACCCCGCAAGCTTTTTTTCAAGCCACCAGCCCGGGTGGGGATTTTGGGAAAGTTTTTTAAGCTCGTTAAAAGTTAAAAAATCAGGTTCCTGATTTTTGACAAATCGATTGACATGAGAAAATAAGACGATCGCCAGAAGTCCAATGGATACAGACGCGACGAGTTTCTGGCGGTGCTTGAGTGATTTCAGGAATGCCCCGATCTTAAGAATATTTGACCCCTGCTTTTTGCCAGACAAATTCGGGTTCAATCAAAGGCCCCTTTTGGGCATCGGGGAAATTAAAGGGGCAGGTCAAAACATCAATGACGCCGCTGCCCAAACGGACAACCCCTTGACCAAGCCCTTTGACAAGGCCGACTGTCCACCCGTGAAGAAGGTTTTTTTCTTCTGACGTGATCTGGATTTCGCGCGCCACCTCCACGGGAGAGGTTACAATATTGGTCGCGCCTCTTTTGAGTTTTTCTTTCCAGTCATAACTTCTGGTCCCAGACTCTCCAAACCCTGATGTCTGAAAACCAACCAGCCATAAACAGAAAAACACGATAACTCCTAGGCATCGGCGTTTCATCATGGGCGTACCCTCCTTTCACGTAATTGTTTAGCCTTCTGAAGTAATCTGCTCAAAATATCCAACAAATTGCCGTCATTACAGATGTGAAAGACGGCATCCTACAATTCAGCGAAAAATCCCGCGAAGAACTCATCGACACCATCCTC